>Ga0007834_1000006_pt1 | contig 189892 bp, 141 predicted proteins | sample CryBogCBE06Nov07_FD_71233 | JGI IMG/M metagenome (GOLD analysis project Ga0007834, IMG submission 71233) | Freshwater microbial communities from Crystal Bog, Wisconsin, USA - CBE06Nov07 | ecosystem: Environmental > Aquatic > Freshwater > Lake | place: Crystal Bog, Wisconsin, USA | collected...
CGGAGTCGGAGTCGGAGTCGGAGTCGGAGTCGGAGTCGGAGTCGGAGTCGGAGTCGGAGTCGGAGTCGGAGTCGTTGTGATACTATTGGTTACCAAGATCGTAGCCGTCTGAGCCAGAGGAGCATATTGAGAGTTACCAGCCACGTATGCCTGCAAGACGATGGTTCCCGTACCGCTAACCGATAAATAATCAATGGGAGGAGTGCTATTAGTAAAAATAGTCAATTTTGCAGGTCCTGACAAAACAGTCATTGTGACAGGTAGGCCTGAACTCGAACTGGGTTGATAAAAATTAAAATCTTGTACTGGAATCGCCGAAAAGGGTCCAAACCAACTGAACGTCTGGTTTGTAAGAGCTGATAGGTTGCAGGAGAGAACCAAGATAAGTACCCCAAGAATCAGAGAAACTTGAGGAAGCCTCTTGGGGAAACTTTTTTGCATTACGAGACTTGTAACTTGCATGAGTAAAATGTCAAAGAGGTCCTCCAAGAATTCCATGTCATTAAACAGGTCGAATAAAACCTTTACTAGAGCGCCGCAGGGGTGTGCTCGATGAATGGGATCTTTTAAAAAGGCCAAGATTTTCTCATCCCCTTGATCCCCTTTATCCCTGAGAATCATCAGTCACAACCCTTCCCTGCACCTGCTTGATGCTCGGATGGTAAGTCACCGGATGCACCTTGCCATCGCTGGAACGAAAGAAACTGCTCAGGATCCAGCTGATAATACCGATGATGATGCCGGCAAAAAGGGCGCTCCAGAATCCACCGACATGGAATCCGGGAACCACGGCCGATACGAAGAGAAGTAAGAGAGCATTGATCACCAGAATGAAGAAGCCCATCGTCACGATGATGAAAGGAAGGCTCAGCAGGAGGAGTACGGGGCGGACCAAAGCATTGATGATTCCTAGAAGTAAAGCCGCCCCAATCAAAGTCTCTGTCGAGTTGTAAGAGATCCCGGGAATGACATGAGAAGCCCCCATGACAGCCAGGGTCGTGATCAACCAACGGATGAGGAATTCCTTCATTCTCCTAAGGTACATCGCAAGATGGCGGAATTGGCAGAAAAAATCTGTCGACGCCCCTCAATAACGGCATACTCTTTGCTTACAGGGAGTAACATCTATGGCCACAAAAAAGTCCCCATCCAGCATCAAAGCGACGGCTCCTAAAAAGGCGATTTCGGCAAAAGCCAAGATTGCGGAGAAACCGATAGCTGCTGTTCGCAAGAAAAGGGCAGCTGGCAAAAGCACTCCGAAGCTTGCGCCAAAGCTCAACTTGGAGCCCAAGCGCACGACACCCGAACCAGAGATTTCTCACGAGGCGATCTCCCTGCGAGCTTATTTCATCGCCGAGCGCCGCCACCAGATGGGCTGGGATGGCGATTCCCACACGGATTGGCTGGATGCGGTTGCTCAACTCAAGGCCGAGGCGCTCGAAAAGCCGCTGAAGAAGCGCTGAATTAACTTTTAAGGCCGGTAGCGAGAATCGTCTGAAAATTCGGAGCCTGCAGCTCGCGCGCAACAATACTCACCTCGAGGTCGCTGAACCCGACCTTCTCAAGCATGGCATGGAGTTCCACTCCGGAGAAACCGAGCCAGACATGGGCGTAGAGTTCCTTGGCCTGCTCGTAGGTGTGGCTCGCCAGATCGAGAATGAGGATGCGCCCCCCCGGCTTCAGGATACGGAAGGCGCTCTCCACGGCACGTTGGGGACGAGCCGCATGGTGGAGGGCCTGACTGAAGAGGACCACATCGACAGAACCTGAATCGATCGGGGGCTCCTCGAGATCACCGAGGCGGTATTCCAGATTTGTGAAGCCGTTATCCTTGGCGACCCGCGCGCCGTACTCAACCATCTTGGGAGAATTATCAATCGCGATGACCTGCTTGGCGGTGCGCGCCAGCAGCTGCGAGAGCGTCCCCTCCCCCGCTCCCATGTCGGCGATCACCATGGGCGGCATCAGGCGGAGCAATCCGTGCGCGAGTGCCTGCCACGAGCGACCGGGCACATAGGTGCGGCCGAACTTTCCGGCGAGTTTGTCAAAATAATCCGCTGCACGGTCACGGCGTTTCCCCAGCACAAGCTGGAGCGCGTGACGATCACGCTCACCCTCGGGGAGTTCGGAGACGGCGGCGGTCACGGCATCACGGAGCGGAGTGATCGCCGAAACCACGGCGGCGTAGTAAATATTTTTCCCTACACGGCGATCAAGGACGAGCCCCTGACGACGGAGCATCCCCAGACTGGCCGAGATGCGTGATTGCCCCATGCCAAGAGCCTCCTGAAGTTCTGCCACGGAGAGCTCCTCCTCTAGCAGAAGAGCCAGAAGTCGCAGGCGGGTCGGCTCGGAGAGCGCGCGGAGTGATTGGAGAATTGACGCCACATCCATTTACATATACAAATATCTTCATAAGTAAAGCCGTCAGCGTTCTGTCGGCTCGACTTGGAACCCAAGAAACTCCAACCCAACGATCCTATGTCACGCAGCTACATCTTCTCTTCCGAATCCGTCGGCGAAGGCCACCCCGACAAAGTTTGCGATACCATTTCTGACGCTATCCTCGATGCCTGCCTAACTCTGGACCCCACCAGCCGGGTCGCCTGCGAGACCTATGCAAAGAGCAATATCGTGGTGATCGGTGGCGAGATCACCATTCCCAAGCTCAAGAACGCCCCGCTCGAATCCGCTCTGAATCTGGGCAAGATCGTCCGCGATGCGATCCGCGAGATCGGTTATCACCACAACGACGACGTCTTCCACGCCGACACCGTCTTCATCAACAACATCATTACCTCACAGAGCCCCGACATCGCACAGGGTGTGGATGCCAAGAAGGCCGAGGGAAAGAAGACCGCCGAGCAGGGTGCCGGAGACCAGGGACTCATGTTTGGCTATGCCTGTGACGAGACTCCCGAGCTCATGCCCGCGCCGATCATGTACGCACACCGCCTCGGTCGCGAACTCACACGCCTTCGCAAAAGCGGTGCGGCCAAGTGGCTCCGCCCCGATGCAAAGAGCCAAGTCTCCGTCGAATATGTCGACGGGAAGCCAACACGCGTCGTCAATGTCGTGATCTCCACCCAGCATGCCGAAGGAACTTCGCATAAGGAGATCGAGAAGTTCTGCATCGAGAAGGTGATCCGCAAGGTCATCCCCGCCAAGATGCTGACGAAGAAGACCGAGTTCCTCATCAACCCAACCGGCCGTTTCGTGATCGGAGGCCCTCAGGGGGATACGGGTCTTACTGGTCGCAAGATCATCGTCGATACCTACGGCGGAATGGGCCGCCACGGTGGCGGCGCCTTCTCCGGAAAGGATCCCACGAAGGTCGATCGCTCCGCTGCCTACATGGGCCGCTACGTGGCGAAGAATGTTGTCGCTGCCGGCCTTGCGGCTCGCTGCGAGGTCCAGTTCGCCTATGCGATCGGCCATCCTGATCCCGTCTCGATCCACATCGACACCTTCGGCACTGCTACGGTTCCCGAGGAGGCGATCGAGATCGCCGTGAAGAAGACCTTCGGCTTCAAACCCTCCGAGATCATCAGTCAGCTCAAGCTCCGTCGCCCGATCTACTCGAAGACCACCAACTATGGTCACTTCGGCAAGAACGATGCCGACATCACCTGGGAGAAGACCGATAAGGCCGCATCCCTTAAGAAGGCAGCCCTCGCCGCCGCTAAACTCTAATCACCCCAATTACCTAACCCAATCACCCATTTCCTAATTTTATGTCAACCACCACCGATTACAAAGTAGCCGATATCACGCTCGCCGACTGGGGCCGCAAGGAGATCAACATCGCCGAGCAGGAAATGCCCGGCCTTATGTCGATCCGCAAGAAGTATGCCCAAGACAAGCCCCTCAAGGGTGTGCGCATCACCGGGTCACTCCACATGACCATCCAGACGGCGGTCCTCATCGAGACCCTCACCGATCTCGGTGCCGATGTTCGCTGGGCCAGCTGCAACATCTTCTCAACCCAGGATCAGGCCGCCGCGGCAATCGCCGTGACCGGCGTCCCCGTCTTCGCCTGGAAGGGCGAGAGCCTCGAGGAATATTGGTGGTGCACCTACAAGGCCATCTCCTTCGATGGTGGCAAGGGTCCCCAGATGGTGGTCGATGACGGTGGCGATGTGACGCTTCTCCTTCACAAGGGCTACGAGCTCGAGGAAGGCGACGACTGGGCCAACACCCCCTCCTCCAACCACGAGGAGCAGGTCATCAAGGACCTCCTCAAGCAGGTTTACAAAGAGAACCCCACCCGCTGGCACGATATCGTGAAGGAATGGCGTGGTGTCTCCGAGGAGACCACCACCGGTGTCCACCGCCTCTACAAGCTTCACGAGAAGGGCAAGCTCCTTGTTCCCTCCTTCAACGTGAACGACTCCGTCACCAAGTCGAAGTTTGACAATCTCTACGGCTGCCGCCACTCCCTCGTCGACGGACTCAACCGTGCGATCGACGTCATGATCTCCGGTAAAGTCGCCGTGATCTGCGGCTACGGGGATGTTGGCAAGGGTAGCGCCCAGTCCCTCCGCGGACAGGGTGCCCGAGTCATCATCACCGAGATCGATCCGATCAATGCACTTCAGGCTGCCATGGAGGGTTACGAAGTCACGACGATCGAAGAGACACTGGGTCGAGCCGACATCTACGTCACCACCACCGGTAACGTCGGCGTCATCTCCTTCGAGCACATGAAGCGCATGAAGGACCAGGCGATCATCTGCAACATCGGTCACTTCGACAACGAGATCGAGGTCGACAAGCTCCAGGCAGATAAGACGGTCAAGCACACAAACATCAAGCCCCAGGTTGACAAGTATACCTTCCCGAACGGCAACGAGATCTTCCTCCTCGCCGAGGGACGCCTTGTGAATCTCGGCTGTGCAACGGGTCACCCGAGCTTCGTCATGAGCGCCAGCTTCAGTAACCAGACCCTCGCCCAGCTCGAGCTCTGGAAGAACCGCGAGACCTACAAACCAGGCGTCTATGTCCTGCCCAAGAGGCTCGATGAGGAAGTCGCCCGTCTCCACCTCGATAAGATCGGCGTCAAGCTCACCCAACTCACCAAGGAGCAGGCCGAGTACCTCGACGTCTCAGTCGAGGGACCGTATAAGCCAGCGCACTATCGTTACTAGGTCGATAGGCTAAAACTTCAAAGCCCCGGTCGCTAAAAAGGTGGCCGGGGCTTTTTTTGTTTTATCTAAGGATGTATGTTTAAGGGGCCTGAGTTATTTCGATGAGCGGTTCTCTTTGCCCTTGATCACAATTTTAACTCAGTCGAGATTCCCTATGGAGAAGAGTAATCACATAACTCTTTGATTCTTTTCTTCTACAGCCCACAGAAGGCACGTGGCGCTATCTCCTCGACCATGTTATTAATGATACATCATACGAGCATTTCTAGCAGAGTTGAGCTGATCCCAATCCCAACCAAAACACCCCCCCTCAACCAAACTCCGACTTAAAGTCTGGGGATAAGCCCAGAGTCTCTACAGCATCGACGCACGCCCATGAAAGTTATTCGAAGCTGCAAACAGATAGGAATCGATATTAGAGATGGGGTTAAGTGTACTGTGCGGAGGCTCTCAGGAATGGAGCCGTGGATTTTTCGTGATGTACACTCTCCCATTCTGCGTCTCGGGAGTGGAGATGGAGCTTGGAGAGTAGCCCCCCATGCGATCAGACAAGGTGGTATCGTCTATTCAGTAGGTGTTGGTAAAGATATCGGATTCGATCTTGAAATGATTAGTCGCTACGGTGCAGAACTTCATGCTTTCGACCCAACACCAATCTCCCAGAGGTGGCTTGAGACCCAGCAGTTGCCCGCAGGATTTCATTTTCACTCCATAGGATTAGGTTCTCAAAATGGAGAGGTTCGATTCGAACCTCCTCGTAGCCATGGAATTTCATTCACCTCTGATCCTGAAATGCTTCAGGAGCCTTCAAAGCAGACGTGCATCGGTCATGTTTGCCGATTGGAATCATTGCTCCAGAAGCTACAACACTCTAGAATTAATCTACTTAAGATCGATATCGAAGGAGCTGAATATCAAATTATCGACGACCTCATTACTTCAGCCGATCGGATTGATCAGCTACTCCTTGAGTTTCACCATCGCATGCTGGGTACACGTGATGCCGTTAATCTGACGCGCGATGCTATCCATCGATTACGCTCTGCAGGATACAGAGTCTTTGATGTGTCTCCCCGTGGGATAGAGGTCGGGTTTCTAGGTCCAAGAACCGCCGCCACTTAGAGAAAGAGTCGTAGTGAGTTCTAGGTAATTTTTCATGAAACCATAGAGTGGGATTGGAGGAATTAGCTCGCTGCAGAGCATTCCTATCTGGCTACTTTACTATCGACCCCACGGGCTTTTTTGTGGGTCTAGTACGTTATCCGTTGACGCCTTGTGGAAGGAGGTGAAAGATATCGATTGTCCTACTACAGCTATGAAACTTCCATCCTTCATCTCCCCTCTGCTTCTCTTAGCTGTCATTTACCTCATTGCTTCGCCGTCTCATCTCAATGCCCAGACCGTCACCTGGGGAGCCACAGGGCTTCCTCCAGGGATGACTGTCACGAATTCCGGAACAAACGCCGTGAAGATTACCGGCACACCGACTACTCCGGGAAGCTACATTGCCATCATTTTCCCAAAGATCGGCAATGTCGTCGGTGATATGCAGTCGGTGCCCATCACCGTACTACCATCTGGTGTTAGCCTTCCTATTTATTATGGATATACACGACTGACCACGAATGGATCAACTTTCAGCCCACTTGCCGGTGGAAACGGTTATCTTTTCGGCTCTTACTACTCAGGAAGTACGAGTTATCCACTCTTCACAACCAACGGTACGACGTTTACTCAGCCAGCCTTCCCAAGTGGTGCGAATCCATTTGCTAACGGAACTTACTATTCTCAAGCAGCTATCGCTGGTTCCCGATGCCTTGTTTGCGGCAACGGAGTGATGGCCTACAGTGACAATCAAGGAGCTTTCAAAGCTCTGCCGTTGCCTAAAGGGATTATGGATCAACAAGGATATTATTCAGCTGTTTCTGGAAATGGAATAGATCGCTTTTTTTATGCTTACGCAAACAGCAGTTGGAATGGAACTAACAATACCTATTCAATTCAACTCTATAGCATGCAGAATAGAACAACGAATTGGACCTCACTTGGCACCTACAATCTACCATCAAACATCATCGCTGATTACGCACCACATGTCTCTGTTGCAGTGAATGGGAGCCTCCTCGTTATGGCTATCGAAGCAAGTAGTTACCCAATCCTTTTTTTATTTTCATATGATGGAGGGAATACTTGGACGGTCAACAATTCCAATCCTGGTATCATGAGCGTGGCCTATGGAAATGGGATGTTCCTCGGAACAGGGAATGAAGGCGTCTGGAAATCAAGCAATGGGATTAACTGGACCCAGACCGGCAACACTTATCTCGGTAATATTATTTACTCAGCTCCAGAAGGTTGTTTCTTTAGTCAGTATAATACCATCACAAAGGATGGATTATATTGGATGTCTCTTGGACCCGGAAATTATCCATGGAGTAATAACAATTTAGGCCCTGTATCAAGTGGAACTAGATTAATTTTTAACTCTTCAGGGCAACAACTCTCTACCACTTATATACCGTCGTTTTATGCCTCTAATCCCCACCTGCTGAATGTCGGTACGGCAACCAGCTTCACCCTGCAGCTAGATTCAGCAGGCTCGGGATCCATTTCACAGTAATGATGTCGGCTTGGCCGACCTTGGATGTCATCCTGTGCGGGAGATGAGAAATGATTTTCCGTATCTCCCACACGTTACGGCTGACATTGGTTAGTATCGGCCTCTTGGTTCTCATGGGTATTGTTTTTGGACAGTGCCTGCATTTTGATTTCGTCCGCCTTGATGATGCCGAGAACATAATTGATCAGAGTGCGGTCACCTCGGGTATATCAGTCAAGGGTACAGTCTGGGCCTTTACCCACACGCAGGTCTTTCGCTGGAGCCCCCTGACGACACTCTCCCGACAACTGGATTGCCAGATGTTTGGACTATATGCGGGGATGCATCACCTGACCAATCTACTGATCCACGCAAGCACGACAGTCTTGTTATTTCTCGTGTTGGAATCAATGACTGGGGGGCTGCTTCCTAGCGCATTGGTTGCAGCGATCTTTGCCATCCATCCACTCCATGTGGAGCCAGTTGCCTGGCTCAGCGCACGAGGTGAACTTCTGGCTACCTTTTTTGCGATTCTTACTCTTGGTTCATACTTTCGATACACTCGCGATCCCACTTCAAGGACACGCTATGGAGCGGTCGTTCTCCTCTTTCTCTTATCCATGCTATGCAAACAGAGCTTGGTCACACTCCCGTTTATTTTACTCCTATTGGATTACTGGCCGCTTCAAAGAATGAATTCTAAGGCAAAGGGCCGTGATCTTTTGCTAGAAAAGGTTCCTCTACTACTGATTGCTATTATCGGCTCCATAGCAGCTTTGCTCGCCCAACACGGGATGACAGATCGCTGGGGTGAAGCCCTCCCCATGCTTACCAGAATCGGCAATGGTATTGTGTTTCTCTGTTACTACCTTTGGAAAACGACGGTTCCGCTTGGACTGGCATTTTATTATCAACCTGTCCGTCTTGGATATCCGATTTGGTTGATTTGTCTCTCTTTCCTTCTTTTGCTGTCAGTCTCTTTTTTGGCAATCAGGATGAGAAAAAAGACCCCCTATTTTTTGGCAGGGTGGTTTTGGTTTCTGATCATGTTGATTCCGATGATAGGAATCATCCATACGGGAAGTGGAGCGCATCCCGACCGCTACGATTATCTCCCAATGGTCGGCATCCTGATTGCTGCTGTTTGGCCTTCAGTAGCATGGAGCAGGTCATCGCATCTCCGTAAAAGAGCTTTGTTCCTTACTGCGTCAGCCATCGTGGCCACTCTCGTACTGGCATCCAGAAACCAGGCGGCGACATGGAAAAATGAGGAATCCCTCTGGTATCACTATCAGGAATGCGTGGATAAAGATCCCGGCGATCATAAAAAAACGGGCACAAACTTCCTATCGAAAGGCGATCTGGAGGGAGCTCTCAAAGAATTCAGAGCAGCATTGTCTTTGGATCCGGAAAATCCAAAGACGATGATCCTTGTTGCCCAATTACTCTCTATTCAGGGGGACACAAAAGAAGCCGCAGACCTTTACCGGAAAATCCTCGTGATTGATTCGAATAATGCAGAAATACACTACAGGCTCGCATCACTTTTGGCACAGGGAGGGAACTATACAGAAGCTCTTTCAGAGATTAAAAAATCCGTTTTCATAAAACCGCAAAATCAAAGTTATCAGAAATTCTACCAATCGCTGAAGATCTATACTCATCTGTCTCCATGAGCGGGCGACACTTATCAGCGCCCCCCTCCGGCAGCAATGCTCCTAGGGTATACTGCGGCAAAGAAAACACAGAACGTCAGAATATTATCTTCAATGGCACAACAGATCCCTCGATGGAGTCATCCAGAGATTTAAACTACAGAAAATCGAATAGCCGACTAGACCTACTATCTAATTCAGGCCCACCAGCGCAGCGATAAGAAAAATACTCCAAGCACAGGGCAACGACGCCCCTCGCGAAAATCCCAAGCCTCGTTTCTCTGGCGAGGTGATTTTAGATAGAAAACAAGGCGTGTGAGTGAAGAGCCCCAACAAGGCGCAGGGATTTTGATGCTATGGCAAGGCGGCCAAGGTAAGCCGTAGTAGTCCTACGGCGACCGCAGGCCAACACAGCCAGAGCGCATAAGAACAAGCCTACCTACTTGATCGCGGTCCAGACGCGGTGCACATCATCATGCTCCTCGAGAGCCTGAAGAAACTCTCCCGCCTCGGCGCGCTGTTCATCGGTAAGGGTTGGGTAATTTTTTGCAACGTAGCCGATCTCGCTGGTGACGACCTTCCATCCGTTCTCCTTGAGCCAGGTGGTGACTGCCGCCGTGGCAGTGCGGTCGGTGATGAATCGCGCCCCCTTCTTATCGGCAGGGATGTCATCATTCTGCTCGTGATTCAGGGCCTCGACTTCATTGGCTCCAGCCTCGATGGCGGCTTCCTCGGGATCGAGGGAAGTATTATCGGTGTAGGCCTCGACGAGTCCCACGTTATCAAAAAGGAACTTGTTGCTACCCGGCGTACCAAGTTGTCCCTCGCGGAAAAGAACGCGGATCTCAGGGGTCGTGCGGTTGGTGTTATCGGTATAGACCTCGACAATCAACGGCACCTTGTGAGGGGCATATCCCTCGAAAACAATATGGTCGATGACCGCCTTCTCCCCACCGATCCCGGCGCCTTTATTGATCGCACGGTCGATGACATCCTTGGAGACGCTCTCAGCACGCGCTTTTTCAAGAGCGGCGAAGAGGCGGGAATTCGTGGCGGGATCGGCACCACCCTGCCTTGCGGCAATGGTGATTTCCCGGACGAACTTGCCCGTCGACTTTGATTTCTTAAGGGAAGCGACCTCGCGCTTCGCAAGCAGCCATTGACGACCCATGATGAATAGGGGGGTGAGAAGGTTAGAAAGTTAAAAACAGAGAAAGGGGAGGCATCAAGGAAATCGACAACCCATCGCCTGATGCCCCCATATTCTGGATGATTTACTCGTCGGCGACAACAGGCGTCGAGCTGGCACGCTTGCGGGCCGTGGCGTCGAGAAGCTTCTTGCGGAGACGGATGCTGAGCGGAGTCACCTCGACATACTCATCGGGGGCGATGTACTCGAGCGAGCGCTCGAGGCTCATCTTGAGAGGAGGCGAGAGGGAGACACCCTTGCCGTCTCCCGAGCTACGCATGTTGTTCAAGGTTTTTGCCTTGCAGACGTTGACCGGCATGTCGTCTGCGCGGGAGTTCTCACCCACGATCATTCCGACATAGACATCATCCTGAGGAGAGACGAAGAGACGTCCGCGCTCCTGGATCTTCTCCATCGAGTAGGCCATCGCCGTTCCAGCCTCCATGGCGATCAGAACGCCGTTGTTACGGGTCGGGATCTCACCCTTGTACTCGGCATACTCCTTGAAGATATGCGACATGATACCGGCACCCTTGGTCAGGTTGACCAGGTCGGTTTCAAATCCGATAAGTCCGCGGGTCGGAGCCTCAGCCTGAACGGTGACGCTCTTGGTCTTGTGATCCATGTTGACGATTTCGGCCTTACGACCGGCAAGGCTCTGAAGAATGTCGCCGAGATTATCGGGGGGTACATCGACATAGACATTCTCGATTGGCTCGAGAAGCTTGCCACCCTCACCACGCTTGTAGATGACCTCAGGACGGGAAACGAGAAGCTCGAAGCCCTCGCGGCGCATCTGCTCCACGATGACGGCGATCTGCATCTCTCCACGGGCCTTGATCTGGAAGTGACCGGCTAACTCGGTCTCCTTCACCTCGATCGAGACATTGGTACGGGTCTCACGGGTGAGACGCTCCTTGATCTGACGGGCAGTAACAAGCTTGCCCTCTTTGCCGACGAGTGGTCCATCGTTGATGCAGATCTTCATCGTGATGGTCGGAGGATCGATATCGACGAAGGCGAGTGGCTCGCGGGTCTCGTTATCGGTGATGGTCTCTCCGATGTAGGCCTCCTCGAAGCCACAGATACCAACGATGTCACCGGCGCTGGCTTCCTGAAGCTCGATCTTCTGGAGTCCTTTATGACCGAAGATGGCTGTGACCGGCTTTTTCTCTTTTTGCCCATCCTTGTGGATAATGACCACCTGCTCGCCGAGCTTGACCTTGCCGCTGATGATGCGACCGAAGGCGATACGACCGAGGTAGTCGCTGTAATCGAGGTTGGAGACAAGCATCTGGAAGTAGTCGACGTCGGACTTCTTCGGAGCGGGGATGTGCTTGATGATCGCCTCATAGAGTGGCTCCATCGTGGTGCTCTCCTGATCGATCTCGTTCTTGGCAAAGCCGGCCTTCGCACTCGCGTAGACGACAGGGAAATCGAGCTGCGTGTCGTTCGCACCGAGTTCGAGGAAGAGCTCGAAGACCATGTCGAGAACCTTGTGCGGGTCTGCGTTTTCACGATCGATCTTGTTGATGACGACGATCGGCTTGAGGCCGTTCTCCAGAGCCTTCTTCAGCACGAACTTGGTCTGAGCCTGGGGGCCACCGAAGGCGTCCACCACGAGAAGCACGCCGTCCACCATCTTCATGATGCGCTCGACCTCACCGCCGAAGTCGGCGTGACCCGGGGTGTCGACGATATTGACGTGGAAGTCATTCCACTGGAATGCGGCATTCTTGGCCTTGATGGTGATTCCCTTCTCACGCTCGAGATCCATGGAATCCATGATGCGAATTTCCGAAGCCTTGGCCTCGTTGGCGCGGAAAGTGCCCGACTGCTTGAGGAGCTGGTCGACGAGTGTTGTCTTCCCGTGGTCGACGTGGGCGATGATGGCGATGTTGCGAATATTATCCATGGTCTTTTAAGTAGCCGGTTACTATCTCCATACTGATTGCCCATGTCAACGAGGCATGGCATTTGCTACGAGATTGTCACCCATGAAGATCCTCTTCCTCCAACACGATCCTCTCGATGGACCGGGTGCCCTGCTTGAGTGGGCAGAGTCCCGGGGGCATGCCGTGTCCTTCTGTCTAGTCTGTGAAGGCCATCCCCTACCCCCGATTGAAAGCTTTGATCTGCTGGTAAGTCTTGGGGGGCCCATGGGTGCCTATGAGGAAGAAAAGTATCCATGGCTGGCCACTGAGAAAGAGTATCTGCGTCGAGCTGTCGCAGCCGGGAAGAAGATCCTCGGGCTCTGCCTAGGATGCCAACTCTTGGCAGATGCCCTGGGAGGAAAAGCATTTCGCCACACTTGTAAAGAATTCGGCTGGCATCCGATCGAGCCTCTTGCCGAGGGAACTGCGTGGTTCGGTTCAGAAGCTCCTTTCAAAGCGTTCCAGTGGCATGGTGACACCTACTCCCTGCCATCGGGGGCGGTACAACTCGCGCGGAATGAAGCCGCTGAGCAACAAGCCTTCCTTCTCAAGGGTCCAGCAGGCAATCAAGTCCTCGGCCTTCAGTTTCATCTGGAATGGACCGAGCAGATGGCACGCGAGGCCCTCGCAGAACCGGGCGTCGCACCTCTCAAGTCACCTTTTGTTCAGACGCCGGAGGAAATCCTAAGCGACTTATCCCTCTTCGAATCCGCCAAAGAGCGGTTCTTCACGCTCATGGACAAGTTAATCGCTTAAAACTGGTGCACCCGGCGAGGGTCGAACTCACAACCTCTTCCTTCGGAGGGAAGCGCTCTATCCAATTGAGCTACGGGTGCCCGAAGGCAAAAATCTGAGGGGAAGCAGCGACCGGGTCAATCCTCGTTTGCCTCGTTTCAAAAGAATGGTCTGAAAACAAGATCTCTGGGCATAAAAAAAACGGCCGGATGAATCCGGCCGTTTCTTGAATGGATCCTTGTAAGGCTTAGTTCTTGGGCTTGATCGGAGTCGATGCAGGGGCCGCATTTGTCCCACGAGCTGTCTGCTGGGCTTGAATCTGCTGGGCAAGATTCTGAACAGCCTGCTGGAGGTCGACGAGAGGCACCCATCCAATGAGGTTACCATTCTGTCCGGTGGACTTGTCAGCGAAGGAAGCAGCATTCAAGAGGCGAGCCTCACCGGTCTTGGTGTTCCACTGGACCACGGAGTCAACCTGCTTGTCAGCAATGGTTATCTTGGCCGAGATACACTGGAAGGTCGGTTGCTCGACGGCAGTGGTGCTCTTATCGTTGCAACCAGCCAATACGAGAGAGGCTGCTGCGAGAAGGGTGATGGAAGATAATTTCATGACTTTTTAATTTAGGTTTGGATTCCGAAAAATGCAACTTGAAATGAATAGTTGATAAAGGAAAGGGCTTTATTTCATCTTGGTATCGATCAATTTGGAGATCTCGATCTCATTCAATGTCACAGGATTCTGTTGAAGCAATTTAGCAAGATAAGCCTTGGCGATGAACTGAGCCTTTTCTTTGCGGAGTTCGTTAGTCAATGGGATCTTAACCTCGTCGAGAGTGGCTGTGTAGGGCTCCTTGACTTCAAGAACGCGAATGATGTGCCAACCATCATTCATGCGGATCGGATCACAGGTTCCATTCTTAGAGAGTGATGCGACTGCATTGCGAATCTCTGGCTGGATCTGCGTTTCTCCAAGTGATCCAAGATCACCACCACGCTGCGCACTTGTAGCATCTTCACTTTGTGCCTTCGCCACGGAGTTGAAATCTCCGTTCTTGAGAGCCTTCTGCACAGAATCGAGCTTGGACTGCGCTTTCTCTTCGGAAGCCTTGTCAGCTCCCTTGGGGCATGCAATGTAGATCTGAGCTAGATGGTACTGCTTGGGTACCTGTAGAGCATTGTTCTTCTTGAGGGCGTTGTAGGCAGCTTCCAAGTCGGACTGAGAAGGGAAATCTGCCGGAGGAATTGCCAGGGACTGAAGATACGATTGGGTGATGCTCTGCTGTCGAATACGCTCAAGCTGGGCCGCAACTTGGGGTTGCTGGTCCCACTTCTTGGAAAGGGCCTCCTTGAAGACAAGCTGCTGAACGATTAGTTCTCGAACGAGGTTATTCAGTGCAGAGGGATCTTTCGAGAGGAGAAGTTGATCGCGAAGAGGCAACTTCTCGATGAGAGGCTTGATGTCGTCAGCCTTGACCTCGCTATCGCCGACCTTGGCAATAACCGTGTTGTCGGCTTTTGTCGGAGTGCTAAATCCGAGGAGAGTGAGGGCGATAAGTGGGATGATTTTAAGAGGATCCATAATGTTGTGAGTGACTTTTATTGGAGTGCAAAACCGGGGTTTATGTTCAAAAAGAATTTAGTCTTGCTTCTTTGTGGAGCTGGCAGAATCGCCGCCCTTCTTAGTGGGTAAGTTATCGGACTTGATGGTCTGGTCGGTTAACTTGTTCTGATAGTCCTGAAGGAGAGTTTGGAATTTCACTTTTGTAATGCCAACAAACGGTTCGCGGGCCGAGATCGCAGTTCCAAGGCCAAACTGTGCGTAGCGGTCGAGAACCTCGTTACCGAGGCGGTACATTTCGGCATTCTTGACCTGCTGTTCGGCAATCCTGCGATCGAGTAGAATGATCTTGGAGGCGAGTTCGGCACGCTTTCCCTCCGTTGCCTTGGCGTAATCGGCGAGCTTCGCATAACCAAGCTTCCACTTACCGAGAGACTCGGTGAGGTGATTGATCTGAAGATCGTCTGTAGCGAGCTTGGTCTTCAGATCATCAATGGTCTCATCAGCAGTTTTCTTGTCTGCCGTTGATTTCTTTTTCAAGGCATCGAGGTCTGCTTGGAGTCCCTTGATCTTTTCCTCATCGTCGGCAAAGGCTGCTTGGGCGGTAGCGAGCTTGGTATTTGCATCGCGAAGCTGGATCATGCTGTTACGAATCGTTTCACGCATTTTCTGCGCTGCTGGATCCACTTTTTCAGCGGCATGAAGGGAAGCTGATCGGAGCGACACAAGGGCCAGAAGGCTAAGAACGATGGCTTTTCTCATAATGGTTAAGAAGTTTGAATGACGTTAGAAACGGGCGTTCAGATCAAGCTGGAGGATGTTGGAATTGAGTGTGGGACCGGCGATCGAGTTCGCGTTGAACCATCGTGCCCCAATAAAGACATTCTTCGAGAGAGCCAAGTTCCCACCAACAGCCCAACCTTTGAGATTCGTGCCACCCATACCGAAGTCAGAGTCACAAAATCCGTCGATGACGGCATCGGACTCCACGTAGCGGTAGCTGAGACCAAAGTCCCAGTCCCAGCGTTTCTGGAGCGCACCCGAACCGATCTTTGTCTGTAGAATCCAAGCATTATTACCACCATTGTATCCGGAGGTGCCAATGTTGTTCACAGGGCCCTGGATGAGGGTTTCATTGTAGTTGTTATCAGGGCCGGGTGTTGGACCATTGTTGAGGACATTTTGACGATTGAAGGCCACGTTTTGATCCCACTCGCCGGAGACCGAAACGACGAACGGTTCAAAGTGCCGATACTCCAGCTTGGCATTGGCCGAGAGAATGTTGTATGGGGTCGCCAGTCCGAAGTACTGGTACTGGTTCTGATAAGCGGGGAGCGGAATGAGTCCGGGTGGTGGTGGCGTGGCATTTCCAGCAGCGTAATCGGGGTTTTCCACATAGTTCGCGTTTGCCGTATTGGTGACATAGGCGGGCACCTGAGGATTGGAATTCGTAGGGTAGGCATTCACTTTCTGGATATTGCGAAGCTCGATGTAGGTATTTCCGTTCTGCGCGAAGCTGGGCCTTGAGGCGTCGGTGTTGCCCTGAACGGAGGTGTTGGGTGTCACCATGGGATCGGAAACCTGTCCCTGAGCATTCTGGAAGTAGTAATACCCTACAGATCCCTTGAACGAGAGATCTTTGGTAATCTTCCAATCAATGCCACCCTGAGCTGCATAGAGATATTTGTCCTCGCTCGAATACTTGGGCTGCGAGGTGGAGGAGAAGTTCAGATCGGTGTTGTAGATCGGGAAGAGGCCGATAGTCGCGAATGGGGTGACTCCCTTAAAGATTTTGTAACGGGCCTGGGCCGCGATTCCATCAAAGCCAATGTCATTCGCCCACATGATTGTGGTCGGGGTGTAGAAGGGATTATCAAAACGTCCCACCGTGATGGCCGCCAGACGATCCGGATCGGAGCCAATTTCATACTTCAGGAAGGCGCGGTCGAGCCAGATGGCATAGGAGCTGAAGTTTCCTCCCTGTGTACCGTTTGGCGCCGCACCAAGCGTCTGGTTTTCAGAAACTGGCGATCCGTTTTGGCCTGTTCCCACTCGGAATCCCGAAGTAAAATTTTCTCCTAGGTTCATATCCGCCCCAAAGCGGAAACGGATTCTTATTAATTCGCGCTGCTGCGTGGTGTTGTAGGTCGGAGGATTCACCCCAGGCGTCTGCTGGGGGTAGTAATACTGCTGTCCGGCGGGCAGACCCAGTGCAGCATTTTGACTCTGGGCAATCGGGAAGATGCCACTCGGGTAAAGCCCGGGATACTGAGAGTAATAAGCACCCTGCTGGAATGCTCCCGGAATCGCCGCCATGTTCAGAGGGTTGCCGGTATTGATCGAATTGAAGTTGATCGTATCGAGATTCTGGAAGGAATTGCTCATCGTCTCGTTACCAGGGAAATAATCGGCCTGGTATCGGGTTCTCAGATCCATGAAGGGCCGAAAATTATTAATCCACGATGGGTAGTTCGGTGTTGCCCAGCCTTCGGACTGAGCGGCAGCAATCACATCGCGTTTAATCTCATCCTTCATCTCCGACTTCACGATCTCAGGGACATAGGAGACACTTACAGAATCATCCGAGGAAGGGGGAGCGGCAGCCTCGACAGCCATTTGCTGGGCAGCAGCAGCCTGTTGCGAAGCCTGCTGGGTAGCCTGAGCCTGCTGGGCGGCATTCTTCGCATCTTCCTGCGCTTGGCGAATCAGATCGCCAGCATCATCCTTGGTCAGGATGCCACGCTGAACAAGGCGATTGATAAGATTGAGCGTGACGTTCTCAGAAGGAGCAGTTGGAGAGGGAGCCGAGGCGGCCATCTTGTCGGCGGGTTGGTCAAGGTTAGGCGGTTGGTCGACCGGGATCGTCTTGGCTGATGCCTGTTGGGATTTCGACGATGCAGGCTGGGGCTCCTTTTTCGGCGTTGACGCATTTGTGGACAGATTTGTCGCAGGGGCTGGAGTGGATGATACAGGTTGTGAAGTCACGGGGAGCTGATTCTGTGCCAGAAGGCTCGAGGGATCAGGATTGGCCACAATCGAAGGCGTGCTGGCTGAGGAGGCCGCAACCGCAGCCTCGGCTTGGGCCGAGACGTCGGCACCAACGGAGGGTTGAGTCACCTGAGAGGGTTCGGGGGCAAAGATTGAATCAGCTCCGTGTGCCGTGAAGGAAGTCATGGCAATTAGGAACAAAACCCCGGGGATGACCGGGAACTTTGACATCAGAGAGTTGGCGTGTCGGATCATGAGATTTGGGACGTGATGGTTGTAGAATGAAATTAGTTGGGTCGCTTGGCGCTGAAGTGCATGACGATCGGCATCGGCATTCCCTGGGGAGGGGGCTCACTCATTGAGATTTGGGTGAGAACTTCGGACTTTAGAGCCTCATCAACGCTGGGATCGCCGGTGGATTTGGAAAGGGAGACCTTGGAGACATGACCACTCTCGTCGAGCCAGACTCGAACCTGCGTGTCCATCACGGCACTGCGGGTTTTTCTATTCTCACGGAGTGCGTCAAGGATACGGCTCTTCACCTGCCCGGCATAGTAGCCGAACTTGCTGCCATGACCGCCCCCGCCTCCTCCGAATCCGCCGCCCATGCCACTGCCTCCCGAGGCAAGTCCGGAAGCATCATTCCCCTGAATGCTGGTGGAAACAGGGGCGGGCTCTGGAGCCTTGTCTGGCGGTTTTTCATCAGTCGGAGCCTCTTCTTTCTGAAACTTGGGCTCATCCGGCTTGGGAGGTTCCTGCTTCGGCGGAGGGGGTGGCGGCGGAGGGGGTGGCGGTGGCGGCATCGAGATCATGTGGATCTCACTCTTAGGCGCCGGAGAACCTCCATCATCACTCTTGTGAAAGATAAAGAAAGCAGCCAATCCACCCACAACAAGCACGCCGCCGATGATCAGCGGCAGGGGGAGCTTTTTTTTCTCCTCGGTGTTATTGCTTGCCATATGAGTGAATGGTTAATTCGAGTAAAAATTACTGCCGTTTTTGTGTCGCGAGTCCGACCTTCTCAATGCTCAGTCGCCCAATGACATCGAGGACATCCATGACACCCTGATACTGGGTGGCGCTATCTCCACGTACGACGACCGTCACGTCCGGATTGGCAGACTTTGCAGCTCCTAGCTGAGTTTCCAGATCGGGTAGGGTGACCGGCAAGGTGTTCAGGAAAATGGCACCCTCATTGTTCACGGTGACGGCCTGGGTCTTCGGCCCCCCCATACTAGGCGCAGAACTTCCCTTGGGCAGATTGACCTTCACTCCCTGAATGCCAGCTGTCGTCATGATGATGAAGATCAGCAGTAGCACAAGGTACAGATCGACCATCGGGGTAACATTGATGTCGGCGATGGCTTCTCCTCCGGAGTCGGCTTGCATAGTGAGTTTAGGTTAGAGGTTAAAAATGGTTCAGTAACCTAGTGACCGTTTGGGCCGGAATTTTTCTCGGGATAGTACTCGGCCATCTTCGTCAAGAACTCCTCGCAGAAGAGATGCATATCCGTGGTGATATCCTTCACCTGGACGCTGAGGTAGTTGTATCCGAAGAGCGCCGGAATCGCGACGACAAGCCCGCAGACCGTTGCGAGAAGCGCAGCGGCAATTCCGGGAGCAATGGCGTTGATGTCCACCTCGCCGAGCATCGCGATCTCACCGAAGGTGATCATAACACCGATAATCGTACCCAGCAGTCCTACATAGGGACCGCCGGCAATGCAGATCGTTAGGAGAACCATCATGCTCTGCAATCTGGCATTTTCACGGGTTACTTGGGCTTCCATGCTTGATTCAATGGATTCAAGGGCACGGTGAGAGATCCCCCCCCCTTTGCTAACGCGCTGCCGAATCTCAGTGCACCCAACCTCGTAGACACGATAAATCGGCGTGGAATGGATGAACTTGATGTGCTTTGCTTCGGCACGACCACCGAGGGTTTTGATCCTTTCCTCATCGTCGGTATCGATTGCCGTGAGATCACCGGAGAGATGATGCCACTGATTGATAAATTCCTTGGAACCCTTGGCTAAGCTGGAGATGTACTTGTTCTTGGCCACCATCACAATCCAGCTGATGGCAGACATAATCCCAAGGATACCGATCACGACCCAGGCATCGACGGTCACCGACTTGATCAGATAACCGAAGAGTCCTAGGCTATCGAGGAAGCTTACCGCTGCGGCCTCAGGCTTGCCCATGACAAGAAGCTTGGCATTCTGCTGACCCTGACCGAGGGCCGAAACCTTGATGAAACCTGGAGTGCGAGCCGTCTTGGAGATTTCCATCTCGTCGATCTCACCGGCAAATCCCGGCTTTCCATCACCATCGCCGCCAATGAATGCAGGCCCATTCATGGCTGGAAGCGCCACAGGGAGATTAGCCACGGCCACGCCGTCAACATAAAGCGTAGTCCGCTTGCCGTCGGAAACCAGAGACAGATGCTTCCAAGCCCCCGCGGCGAGGGGAGTCGTTCCGGCGCCACGCTGTGTGCCTGACGCACTCGAGATCTCCATGAAGGGAATGCCGTTATCAAGACCGACCCGAAGACCATTAGCTCCGTCCTTACGACTGTAAATGGGCACATTCGGAACCAGGCTCGTCGGCTTCACAAAGCTCATCCAAGTGTAGGGAGAGGCCTCTAACACGGCGGAGTTAGGATTAGCGGGTATACTGATCGGTTTTTTGCCGTCGAGCTTGATGCCGCCGCCGATCATTGAACCATCGATCGGAATACCGGGCGTTTCCGCACGGATGCCATTGCCAGAAGAATCCCCCGGAGGCGTGCCATGCTCGTTGAAGTGATAGACCATCACCGTATCGCCATCATAGGCGGTCTTGGGGAGGTCGACTTTTTCGCCTTTGGCGGGCTTCTTTTTCTCATTGCGACCCGAGTAGAGGTAGATATCGCGCGCAGTACCGGGCTTCAGGTCGGGGATCTTCACCCAGACGAATCCCTCGTTCATCACGGTGTCGAACTTCTCGACCTGAGAGGCAAGAAGTGTCTTGTCATCGGAATCAACGAAGCGCAGGTCGCTTCCATCCTCCTTGGAGTTCGAGAAGTCGAAATTCCCGTCATGCAGACGCACCACGACCGTCGTCGTGCCGATCGGATCTGATACGGCGACACCGTTATCGGTGGTATCGACCGTGATCTTCTCGCGGGCACTCCATGCCTCGTTCCACCAAGTGCGGGCGTGGAGGCTGCCGGTCGCCAGGATCATCAAGGCAACAATTCGAAGTGAGGATGTTATTTTCATGAATGCAGGGTGTTTGATTATTAGAATTCTCCAAAAAGACGGAAGGTGACCAACGGTGACCAAGCCATCACCGTGGCAGGATTCTGGTTGTACGGTTGAGTAATGAGGGGCATCCCGTAATCAATCGATCCGTTGAGATATTTGAACATCTTGATCCGCGAACCAAAGCCGAATGAGGCCAGATTGTACTGGTTCGGCGGCGTGTTCGTGGATCCAGCCTGGTAGGTGTTGTAGACAGCTCCCCCATCGAAGAATCCATAGACACGCCACTCATTAATGCCGGCATGCCCGGGCAGAAGCATAGGTGAGCGCATTTCCACACTGCCGAAGGCCCCGCTGTCACCGACAACCGTACTCTCGAGGTATCCGCGGCACGTGTCGAGACCTCCACCGGAGAACTGCTCGGTGTAAATGAGCGGTTCCGGAGAAACCTGCCCTTGCAGCTTTCCAAAGATTTGGAATCCATAAGGAAGGTCATGCGTGTGGGAAAGATCGCCGTGTAAAACAAAGAAACCGCCGTCTGCTCCGAACTGTGCGCTGGCAATCTCGTTCTCATTCCCAAAGCTTCCTAACTGACCCAACTTCAGCGCGGCACCACGGATCCCAAACGAGAGACCCGTATCGAAAATCGTGACCGAATCCTTGGGTGCCCAGACCGCATTATAATTGAGGCGTATAGGCCAGTAATCGAGTGGAACATCATTCACATTGGCACCAGCAGCGGCTTGGCTAATCTGTGTGATTTGGTCGACATGTTTGAAGTCGATCCCCCAGTTGAACGATTGGCTGAAGTCTTTCTGCCCAGGCAACGCGCAGAGAAAGCGGAACCCTGCGGTATTGCCATTACCGAGAGAAGAGGCTCCACCTCCTAGGGTGGAAATGCTGTTCTGGTACCCGTAGGAGAGATTCAGGCGAAGCCAGTCCACAGCGGGAATCCTAGCCGTGTAAAAGGCATTCCAGTTCTGGACGGCCGATGGCTGCTGTGGTGCTGTCTGGTAGGATCCCCCCACCGAGTCGCCTCGCTGCCAGAGATTGTCATAACTGGAGGCCAGATTCAGACGAAGTTCGGGCGTCCCTGAGCTGTAACGATTATTGATTTCGGCGCTTCCATGCCATGGAAGTGTGTCGTTGACTTTAAGATTTACATCGACAGTTCCGGGCTCAAACCCCGGAGTCAGTGTCGGAATCACTTGCCGGTCGCTCCATTGGTTGAGAGCCATGATCTCGCTGGAGACTTTGTTAAAGTCGGGCACGGAACCAGGCTGCAGGGAAGGAACTTTTTTCTTAATCGCGTCCAGTGAAAAGTAGCGGGATCCCTCGACATTCAGACGCCCCACCTTCGCTTCGGTGACTTGAAGAAAGACGATGCCACGCTTGCCTGTCTGCTGGGGAATCTGGACGCTCACCGTCTGGAATCCTTTATCCTGAAAGGCCTTTTCCAATGCGGCACGTGCCTGCTCGACATCATCGGGTGTGCGATCCGGCCCCATGAAGGGATAGACCGCCTTCTCGATCTCTGAACGACTGAGCTGATGCGAGCCAATCACACGATACTCGCGCACATAGAGCATTTGACTGCGGTCCACCGCGTTCGTGGAGACTCCAGGTGGTGTCGCTGCCACAGGAGGCACTGGCGGGGGCCCATCGTCAGCAGATGCAGCCGCCATGGTGTTCACATCAGCTGATCTTAATGATGGCAGAGCAATTCCGGTCAGCAGGGCCATGAACATCAAAAGTTTCACGTGTCGCATGGGCACGACAGCGCAAACCTTTTTCAGAAGATGATGGCTATAATTTGGCACGATGTCCGATTGGATTTTTTTAACAGCAAGCAAACGGCTCGAAAAATTACCAGAGTACCTTCACTGATGGGAATACTTAATTGTGACAATTCCGTGACAATTCCGTGACAATCCATAATTTCTCCTCCTTTGCTTGGCTAATACTAAGCAAGTAACTAACTCAATAATTCCCAATACCTCCTCATATCGGAACCCCAATTCGAAAAAGTTCACCGTTCCATGTGTCTACCCTTCCAGTCGTATTTCCAACCCTCCATTAGATACTTCACCACTGGATCTTGCGCTGTCACTTTAAGAAACCGTTCATGGAGGATTCCGACTCATCGAACCCACCCCGTGAGTCCTCTGGCCATGGTGAAGCGGCATCCTAAAATGATACCACTAGGCGAGTAGGTAGCCGCTCTGATACAATAGCGAACGAGGCTTGCGATCAGAAAGCCGACTTCTTAGGAAAGATCACCTGAAAGGCTGTTGCCACCACCAAGGACAAATCAAGAAGGAAAGACCATTTCTCGATATACTCCAGATCACATTCGATCCTTCGGCGAATATCAATTTCCTGGCTCACTTCACCACGGAGACCCCGAATCTGAGCAAGCCCAGTGATGCCAGGTTTCACACGGGATCGGAGTTGATATGGCCTGAGTAGTTTCTCCCAGATTTCGTTGTGGGCCGCAAGATGAGGTCTTGGGCCGACAACGCTCATCTCACCACCAATGACGTTCAGAAACTGAGGCAATTCATCAAGCGATGTATGCCTGATAAATCTACCAAATGGAAAAACTCTCCGATCCCCGCGTGAAGCCGGCACCTTCTCGTCACTGCCATGGCAATACATCGAACGGAATTTCCAAATCATGAATGGCTTGTTGCCACGTCCGCTCCTCTCCTGTCTGTAAAAAAGAGGTCCCGGCGCCTGGATCCGCTGCATCAGCCAGACGCTTAGGGCCACGGGGGGCATGACCAGAGAAATCACTAATATGGATACGGCAAGATCAAAGAGACGCTTGATGATCCGGAAAAGCGGATTTTGCAATGGTTCCGTCCGGAACTGAAGTAGGTGCATCCCATTGGTCTCACGGAAGATAACCGGGCGGCCAAAATGCAACTGAAGATCATGCAGGATGCTTAGATGGACTCCTTTCGTTTCGCAAATTTCAATAATACGGTTGAGCTGAGCGCTTCGGGAGGGAAAATTTAGCATGAGGAGTGACCGAGCCCCGCTTGAATGAAGAACAGCTGTAAGATCCTCGATATCACCCAACTCTTTGATATTAGGATCGCCTTGGAGACGTTTATCTTTTCCCAATAAGCCGACAAAACACAAACCAAAGCGCGTTTGATCAGCAAGCCACTCCTGGAATGTCTTTTTTTCAAACTGGTCAGGGTGATGGGAAAAGATTTCTTCGGACTCATCTTCCGGCCATGCCAGTAAGAGGCATGACTCAGTAGCCTGCCCCCTGAAGACCCTCGTCATCAACCACTCGGGCACCAAAAGATTCGTCGTTGCAATGACCAGAAAGAGGACTGGGATAAAGGAAAAAAGGAAGGCGCGCGAAATGGTTACATCCTTTGTCGCCACAAGGAAGAAGACAAAGAAGGCAACCATCCAGATTGCTTGACGAAAGCTGTGACGGATGCGCTTCTCCCAGCCCCCACGAACGATGTCTTTTTCGAAATTTTTCGAAAGCACTGTCACCATGATCAATGCGATGAGAATCGCAAGAGCATAAAACAAATAATCGAGGCGATCACCAGCAAGATGAAATCGGACGATACGCTCCCACAAGAAGATCCACAAAAAGAATGTCCCCGTGAGGACTGCCCCCTGGATGGCAGTATGAATGGCAATCAATCCTGTCTGACGTTCAGAAATCATACTTATACAATTGACGGGCTGGAATGCCGGTATCGTATCACCAGCCAGATCAGCTTCATTGCCTTTAAATAACGGGGAATGAATCGCCGTGGGTTACTCAAACATCGGAACAACCATCCCAGGAAAACGCGATCCGCCCATGAGGGAATCCTAACTTGGTCTCCGCTCAAGAAACCGATGGCGGCACCGATACAGCAAATCATGGGATGGTAGGGCAGGTTCATCTTCAGCCAATAACCGAGCTTTTCCTGAGAGCCGCTCCCTGTGCAAAGAAAGATATGCGAAGGCTGACGTTCCATAATGATCTTAAGCAGCCTTTCATCCTCCACAGCTCCCACTTTCGGGTAAAGAGGCGCGATGTAACAATCCTGCAACAAAACAGGAAGACCTTGTGATTGAATCCAGTGGAGATTTTTCTCCATGGATTGCTTGTTGGGCATGATCCAAAACGTACGGGGGGATGAGCTGATAAATCTATCTGAATGAAGGAGATGGTCAAGAAAGCCAAGCCCGCTGGCGCGGGGGAGCGTGCCCATGCCAAGGAACTTCATCAACAGGATTGCCAGGCCGCTGTCGGTCAGATTGAGATCGCTCCCCAGCAAGGCATCCCTGTAATGGGAATCCGATGCAAGATCGCAGAGGCCAGGCCCAGATGGAGCAAGAATCAAGCCACCATCTACTGCATAATCCACGGCCTCTGCGACGTTTACCGAGGCAAAATCCACTCCCAAGAGTTTGATTTTGTGAACCATGGATAATAATTTTATCCCCTCAAGAGATTGTTGAAACGCAACTCGCGAAGCTTGCAATGAACGGATGTAAAATAGGATCCCTTCATTAGGGCGAAGAGCAGTCCTTGCACTCCGTCTCTGAATCCACCCATGAACAGGTAAGAGCCAAGGAAATAAAGTGGACCTGCGACAGGAGACTCCACAAGAAATGCTTTTACCCTTTGTTTCCATGTCCATCGCTGATCACCGGGGGTGCTAGCCTGGGCTTTGAAAATCCTAGTCGCCTCCCAAGAGGAATACTCGTTGTGCTGTTCTATGTATCGAAACATGGATTCGGACCCACAGTGATCAATCTTGGCTCTGATTTCGCCAATCTCACCAGAAATAACCGGATGCTCATGAACCTCCATATCGAGATTGCTCCAATGATACTCATCGATTTTTTCGTATTCGCCCGTTCCCAAACGGAAAAGGGCTAGCTTCTGGAGAGGATAGCCCCCTCGTAGTCTGCGACCGAGAAAATGAATTGAGTAATTAAGCCAAAATCCGGACTTATCAGTATGGGGAAGCGTCCGACGCAGTTCGTGACAGAACTCTGGTGTAAGAAGCTCATCCGCATCGAGAAACAAAACCCACTCACTAGAGATTCGATGATTTTGAAGGAACCAATTTCTTTTTTTAGGAAATCGGCCATTCCATTGAAATTCGATCACCTCAACCCCGTGACTCTGAGCAATTTTCCTAGTGTTGTCGACGCTAATAGAATCAATCACAATGATTTTTTTTACAAAATCCGCAGGAATGGAATTCAAGCAATCATCAAGGTGCTTTTCTGCATTTTTTGTAGGAATTGCGATTGTGACATTAATCGGCATGATTATGTAATTTTGAGAGATTAGTCTGTCTTGATTGATGCATGGAGGTAAAGCGAATACCAAGTTTCTTCCAACTCAGAGTTGACAACTATATTAGTGACAGCCGGGATCGTCATCTTTTTAATAAAAATCCTAATATTGAGAATAACCTGATCCTAATACAAAGATGATCGCTTGCATCACAACTGAATCAGCTTTAAACACCCTCACTCTTAGATAATCTAATGTGCTACGAATCCTCAATCACAGAAAGAAACTTCATTAAACTGCATTCTTGTTACATTATTGTCAAATAGCGTTTTCAAGAAATTTGGCTCGCCCTGAATGTGGTTTTCATGAGAAAACTAAACACTTGAAATCCTCCCACCAAAAATTTCCATTTTCGAAATTGTCGGTAGTGATAATTTTTCTCTACTTCGGATCCCTTCCAAGTAGAGGCCAGACAGCACAGCCTCAAGATCAGGCCTCAGTCTCTTTGAATCTTCCATTACCATCTGGCACGACATTGTCCATGGCATCACTTGGACAAATTGGGAAGAGCGTGCGGCAGGCACTGGCGGCTCATCCCACGAATGCTCCTGCCCTCATTGCCGAAACGATCAGCTCCTTACAGAGAGAGGGGAGAATCCACACGCAAACTCTTCCTTCATCAATCCCAGAGGCAAGAATCCAGCGCCTTCTGGTGAAGCAGGGACAGCAGGTCATGACAGGGCAGATCCTGGCATTGATTAAGCCTCCTGGAAAACCACCTGTTCAGCTCTGGTCGCAGGCAGAGGGAACCTTGGAAATCCTTAATGTCTCCGAGGGCAGCGTCTTGAAGTCTGGGCAACCGTTCGGCAGCGTCAGGCTTTCACCAGCCGGTATCAATAGCGCTATCGAAATGGTAATCATCTCGGCAGCAGGAACAATCCCCTCTCAGATCCTCGCGATTGTCGTCCAGGCAATCTATGCCTCTCCAAAAGCGGCAGAGATAATCACTTCAGCAGCCAAAGAATCCTGCCCCGCGCGAGCCGATGAAATCTCTAAAGCCGCCGCGCTCGCCGTTTCCAACTCACCTTCATCGCCCGCCTCAATACCCGCTCCGGTTCCTACAGCACCATTCGGACCTAAAGCTGGCGCCTTACCCCATGCTACAAACCAAATCGTCGCTTTCGAGCAACCTGAGGAGACCCTAAGTCCTGCTCAGAAGGAGATGAAACTTGAATTTAATCAGCTCAAGCAAAGCGGAGGTATCTCAGATCCCAAGCAGGTAGGAGCAGCTGTCAAACGGGTCCTTGACCGGCACACCGTCACGACTGAAATTCCAGCACCCTTAGGAGCAAAGGTCGTGGCTATCCACAAAAAGAAGGGCGAGATCGTCCACACCGGAGACAAACTCCTCACGCTCCAACTACCAGACGGCAAGGAAATACCAATTTTGGCGCAAAAAGACGGCGTGATGCAAGCGGTCAATGTCAGCAAGGGGGGGATCATCGGAAATGCTCGTCCCTCCAGTGTCCGTAATGATCGAGGGGCACCGAATGGTTTTGTACTCCTAACCCTTCGCTCTCTCCAATAGACATCGATTTCCCATGAAACAAAACAGACGCTTCGACTCCCTAAGGATCAGAGGGCCCCTTGGCTACTCGACCCTGCTGCTCTGTATGCTACTGCTCCCGATCTTCGTCGCAACAGCTCAGCAAAGCACTTCCGTTGGAGGCGTGACTTCCTGCCCCGAAGCCACTGTGATCACTAAAACGATCGTCACCCTGCTCGCCCGCTCCGATCTTCCTAAGGCCCAGATTAAGGCCAATATCAAGGTCGCCGTCTCCACGGCAGTAACAGCAGCACCTTACGCTGCCGCTGAAATTGTCAAGGCCGCTGTCTCTGCCGCCAACTTCATTCCCCAACACTCCCCTCCGGAACTGGCGGGGGGCAAGTTGGTCAAATATCTTGTCAAGAAAGGTCAAGAGGTGAGCGCGGGTGATCCCATCGCCCTCGTTGAGGTCAACGGGCAGGTCGTGGAATTCAAAGCAAGCGCCGATGGCGTTATCGAGAGCACAGACATTCCTGTGGGTCAGACGATCGGAGCGGACGATCAGATCTTCTCTATTCGCCATGATGATCCTGAACTGACAGCTGCAGTCGTGAGTGCCGCAGTGGCTGCAGCTCCCTCCCAAGCATTGGCAATCACCGCCGCTGCGACTACGGCGGATCCTGCACTAGCCGCGGTCATCCAGAACGCGGCCAACAGCGTCACCTCTGCGATTCAAAACCCCAATGCAGCGAATCAGTTGAGCAAAGACTTCACTCCGGAAAACAACCAGAATCCCTCCTCTTTTCAATCGAACCCTGTAGCGACCTCCGCACCGACCCCTACACCGACTCCCACACCCACCCCCTCACCAGTCTCCCCACGTTTTTAATCGATGATGATGTGGTTGTTAAAGACTTTTGGGTGCGTGCTTTCCAAGAAGCAAGTTAGTGCTTGTTTCATAGCTCTACTTGTCTTCATTTGTTTGAACACTCATGCATGGGGAGAGGAAACAACCAAGCCATCATCGGCTAATCTGCCCACTCAAGCTCAAGTCCCTTTCATGGGCTCCCCCACCCTACAGATCCCAGATAGCGTCATTGTTACGCACCCCGTGGATGGTTCAGGAGCACCAGGTATCGACCCCCCACCTCCACAACCTGGAGCGATTTCTAACGGAGCGGACTCGTCTGCGGGAAATTACGGAGATGTCAATGTGCCGACGGTTCCTAACCTTCCACTCAAACCAGATAAGGCGAAAGTCTCTTATCCTGGTGACGAATGGAGCGCCTCCACAAACTCTCCTGCGACAAATCCTGCTTCAACCATGGGACAGGAAACTGACGCCAATACCGGTCTCCCCTTCCTTCACGCATCGACTGATTTGGGTAGACTAGCCACACCGATGGTTCAGCCAGATCTCACAGGCCTTCCCAACACCTCGGAAATGGAGGCGCAAGTCAATGGTGGTACTCCTACCTCTCAGGAAGCGGGAGGGAGACTCTGGAGGATCGTCCCGAGGTTAAGTCTGGGCACTTATTACGATAGTAATATATATATTACCCATAACAATCCAATTTCCAGTATGGTCACGCAAGCAGGAGCAGGATTTTCCTACGAGTTGGGGGGATTCCATGGCCGCACAGGAAACGGCTTGGTTTTCAGTTACGATGGCTCTGGCGTCTTCTTCTCGAGCGCTTCGGCCCAGAATGCTTATAACCAAACAGCACAGTTCATTGGCCAATATCACTGGTCCCGTCTCATGGCTAAACTGTCAAGTAGTTACTACTACCTCTCCGGTCCCAACCGTGATACCGGAAACTTCATTAATTCCACGCTCATCCGGAACGAACTGGAACTCATTTACTCTTATTCCTCAAAGACGGATTTGAAATTGGGTATCGCTCAATTAGGCAATATTTTTCCCGGCCAGAACAGTTCCGAGGAATATTACCTCAGGTTAGGGGCCGATCATCAGGTCACTCAAAAGATGCGTCTTGGCCTGGAGGGCAGCGAAGGTTACAATACTCTCCAGAACAGTCCTAACCAGACTTTTCAGAGATATCAGGGAACAGTGCTCTACAATGCTACAGGCAAACTGGATCTCAAGGGGGAGGTTGGTTTCCAGAGCACACAATTCGGAACCAGCGGTCAGTCTCCTTTTGGATCGCCGATATGGAAGTTTGGAGGAGAGTATGTTCCTTTCGGAGACAAAACGGCCAAGAACTACACCGAAGCGGATTTCAATATTTACCGCTCCATCTTTAACTCCGCAAGCCTGACATCCCAGGATTTTGTAGCCACGGGCGTTGCGCTGAACCTCCTTCGAGGATACCATATGTGGCTGCCCTCGATGAATGTTGGGTTTGAAGACGACGCCTACTTCGCCACTTCTCCCGGCGTTTCCGCCACAAGAAAAGACAACTTTTTCTTTGTTCGCCCCAATCTAGGCTACGAGTTCACTAAATCCCTGAAGGGTAATATTTACCTATCATATCGAGAGAATCTTTCCAACATAGATAATTATGGTTGGAGCGGCTATCAGGCAGGTATCAACCTCTCCTTATCGTTCTAAAATCACATCATGAAGTTTCCTCAAAATAGTGTTGCCTTGATCCTTCTGATCATTCTTTTCCTAGTAAACTGCTCATGGGCCCTGTTGGCGCAGGACATATCTGCCCTACCACAACAAACTGCCTCCAATTACAAAATCAGCCCAAAGGATCTCGTTGACTTCAGGGTCTTCCAGGAACCCGAGCTTGATTCCGTGATCAGGATCTCTGGAGACGGGACAGCCATCTTCCCTCTGATAGGATCGGTCAAGCTCAACGGGCTCAGCGTTGCTGAGGCCACTCAGCTACTCAACTCGAGACTGAGGGACGGCTTCATCATCAATCCGCAGGTCAACATCACGGTCCGTGAATATGCCAAGAAGTATTTCACAATGCTCGGTGAGATCGCCAAGCCGGGCTCTTACGATATGGTGGGAGAGGACGATATGCCCCTGCTCCAAGCAATCGGAATGGGAGGGGGGTACACCAAGATCGCTAACCCCTCGAACATTACAGTGAAGCGGATCGTCGACGGAAAGGAAAAGATTCTCAAACTCAATGCCAAAAAAATGGCTAGCGGCACCGATTCCTCGGCTTTCATGGTTCACCCTGGTGATATCATCACCGTGGGCGAGGCGATGTTCTGAGCCTTACGCCTACTAAACACCGGTTTTTATGAATCAACCCGATAGAGTGGAAAATCCTGTTGTCTCTTCTCCCCAATCACCGGGGCATTATCCAGGGGATTACTCTTATGGCTACTCCCAAGGATCGGGAACAGGCGCTTCGATTGATCCCAAACACCTCTTCTTCCTGATTCTAAAAAAACTCTGGATCATCTCTCTGGTCGTCCTACTAGGGGAGATAGCCGTGACATCCAAAGTTCTCAATATGCCCACGCTGTACAAGTCCACCGGGGTCCTTCAAGTGGAACAGCGCGAAGAGAAGGTGTTAAAAACGGAAAACGTCTCCGGCGACAGCATTGGAAGCATTGAATATCTCAATACAGTTCTTCAAGCCATCTCTAGCAGACCGATCCTTATTTCCGTGGTGAGATCTGAGCATCTGGAAAAGAATCCCAAGTTCAATCCCGGCGGCGCCCTCTCCGATGACCAGATCGCAGCGCAACTCTCTCAGCAGATGGAGGCACACCTTCGTAGGGGAACGCGACTAGTTGACATTAGCGCCACCGATCAGGATCCCTCCACGGCCTGTATGCTTGCGACCGCAGTCATAAGACAATTTCTAAAAGAAGTCGATAAGCAGCGCACCTCAGTCTCACGCTCCGCAAACGAGTTTCTTTCAGATGAGGCGGAGAAACTAAAGACCAAACTCAAGGCATCGGAAAATGCACTCCAGCACTACAAGGAGGTCCACGACGCCATTTCCCTGCAGGATAACCAGAACCTCATCGTCGAAAAACTCCATCACCTGAGCACGGAGGTGAACACCGCGCAGGATCGAAAGTTCAAAATCGAAGCAGACCTGGAACAGTTCCGTCGAACCGATCCCTCCAATACCCAGGATCTTCTGAAAATCCAGAGCGTCGCGGATGCACCACGCGTCGCCTCACTCACCCAGCAGATCGCCCAATCCAACGCCGATTTCACTGCCATTAAAGATCGTTATCTCCAAAAGCATCCCAAGTACATCGCTGCCCTCAACAGAATCAAGGCCCTGGAACAGAGCCGCGCCGAGGCCGCCTCCAGCGCCGGAGACGAAATCACACACCAGTATAAGGATGCTTCCGATACTCTTGCAAAGCTGGAAGCCTCACTCAAGGAGCAAGAATCCAAATCAATGGAGTTGGACAAGCTAGCCATTGAGTACAACGTGCTGCGCAGAGATGTTGAATCCGATACAGCCCTATATTCCTCGGTCGTTAGCCGTATGAAGGAGACGGGCGTTTCGGCAGAATCAGAAAATAACCCGTTCCGTGTTATTGAAGAACCACTTCCCGGAGCAGAGATTCCGACAAAAGGGCCGCTGATCATCGCCGGCGCCTTTGTGTTCCTCTTTATCTTCTCTGCGGGCGTCATCGTCCTTCAAGACATGATGGGATCCTCGATCCGCTCTGTCGATCTGGCAGAGTCCTTGCTAGGACTTCCCGTGCTCGGTTGCATCCCCGAGCTCAGGCATAAAGGGAATAATCTGTTCATACCGGTAATAGACCGTCCCTCCTCTGCCATGGCCGAATCCTTTCGCACCCTGCGTGCAGGCATTCTACTCCACGATCCGGACAAGTCCCTGAAGGGGATCACCCTGATCACGAGCGCCATCCCCGAGGAAGGAAAGTCTACTACCGCTCTGAATATGGCAGCCTGCTTCGCTCAGTTGGGACACAAGACCCTTATTATTGATGGAGATCTTCGACGTCCCACTCTTCATAAACTTTTTTCCACAGACAACCCGAAAACAGCTGGGCTCTCGGATGTGCTTGCCGGAAAAAGCAGCCCAGAGGAGGCCATTCATGAGTCAGGGATTCCGAACCTGTTTGTTATGACGGCAGGAAATATATCCAAAAATCCATCAGAGCTTCTCTCCTCTTCTGCTACCGCCTCCCTTTTTAATCATATCAAAACAAGTTTTGCTCATGTGATCGTGGACACAGCGCCTGTAAATGCCGTGGGAGACACCCTCACGCTGACACATCTCGTCGATCGCGTCTGTGTGGTGATTCGCAGCGGCAAAACTCCAAGAAAGGCCGTCCAAAGAGGCATTCAAATGATTCGTAAAAGCGGAGTACAAATTACTGGCACCATCCTCAACAGGCTCCAACGCTCCGGTGCTGGCTACTACTACTATTATTACGCGGGAAAATATGCGAAGAAGAACGGTTACGTCACAACTGCTTACTCCAAACCCGATCCAGAAAACACCCTTGGGCCATCCTAATCGGATGTCTGTTTTGAGGCAGCTCCTCAAATATTTTACATCAATCAGGCCTCGGATCAATCCGAACGGCCACGGGCGGCAGCTTGCATCGCGGCGTATGGGGCTAATAATAGCGAGCCTGTCGTTTAAAACGGTATCTTTTCTGGCATTCCTCACTCTGGCCCCGTTGTCCGCCCAAGTATCCACTGGCCATGGCACCTTAACAAATCCCCCTGCTTCCCCTAAGACATCAACTTTATCAGCTCCCATACCTCTTCCTCCGACACCCACCCAAAGTGAATTGGCAACAGCGGGATGGCAGCTTGTCTGGGACGATGAATTCGAGAAAGAGGGATGGCCCGACTCCTCGAAATGGGGTTACGAAACTGGAATGCTTCGTAATTCAGAACCTCAGTATTACATACATAGCATGGATAATGTTCGTGTTACCAGCAAGGGACTCGAAATGATTATCCGAAAGGAGCACGTGTCACGGGACAGAAACGGTCATTCAGCAGAATTCACCTCCGCAAGCATCGACACATCAGGAAAAGCCTCCTGGCTTTACGGCCGCTTCGAGATTCAAGCAGTCATTCCACCCGGGAAATTCGTCTGGCCTGCTTTCTGGATGATGGGAATAGATAGACTAGAGGGGGTATTCTGGCCTAAGTGCGGGGAAGTCGACATTGCGGAGTATTTCGGTCGTTATCCCAACCCGGGAGTCTTTTCCAGCGTCCATTTCTATAACCCCTCCAAGCCGCCACCCCAGCATGCATCCATGATCCAGGGAAATACTCATGGGCTGTGCGTCACCTCTGTTCTCCACACCTACACGATGGAGTGGTATCCCGATCGACTCGATTTCTATGTAGACGGGTGGAAGTACAACTCCATTCCCATGTCGCGTATTGACGATGATGGCTGGGGTGCTTTCCGCAAGCCGATGTTCCTCCGCCTGAGCCTGGCTATGGATAAATTCGGGATGCCGGCCGACCCGGCCTACCTACCCGCCCGACTTCTCATCAGATGCGTCAGGGTCTATCAGAAGCAAGGTGCCGGCTTGAACTGACCACTTTTCTTCGATATGTCCGCTCCTCTCCAAATCAGGCATTACTCTCCAGAGCCCATATTCTCTCATCCCGTGAGAATGGCCCGATCCATTGCCTCGGATCTTTGGGTTGGTCGGGAACTCGCTTGGAGGCTTTTTCTCAGAGACTTCAGCTCCCAGTACCGACAAAGCTATCTTGGCTATGTATGGGCATTCCTCCCCCCGCTTGTGAATTCCTTTATCTTCGTGATGCTCACCTCCCTTGGAATGTTCAAGACCGGATCCACCGTCATTCCCTACGCTGCCTTTGCCATGATGGGTACCCTGCTCTGGCAAGGTTTTGCAGACTCACTGGCAATGCCGCTTTCCAGCCTCATTCAGGGAAAGCCGATGCTCACCAAAATCAATTTTCCCAGAGAAGCGCTCATTATATCCGGACTTCTCATGGTGCTCTGCAACTTCCTAATAAGACTCACTCTGATCGTCGGTGTGATGCTCTGGTTCCAGATTACCCCAGGATGGTCCCTCCTCTTCTTCCCTGTGGCAGCTACAGGACTTCTCTTAGCAGGAACATCGCTAGGTTTACTGATTGCCCCGCTGGGAGGTCTCTTCGGCGATGTCGGCAGAACCCTCCCGATGATCACCTCGATATGGATGCTCTTGACGCCCGTTGTCTATCCTGTCAAGTCAACCGGGGTTGAGGGGATTCTGGCGGCGTGGAATCCTGCAAGTCCTCTTATTCTGACTGCCCGAGAAGCCCTGACAGGTCAACCTCTGACTCACCTCATTCCCTTTACCTGCGTCTTCGTAGCCTCCCTGCTACTTCTTCTGGTTGGCTGGACAGGTTTCCGCATAACGTTGCCTCATCTGATCGCAAGGATGGGCGGGTAACAGATAAAGACTCATCCCCAGAACCCATGATAACCGCGACACCGCGAGCTTCCAAAACCTCAAGTCGCTTTCTTGCTATATCGCTTGTTGCAATAATTCTCCTAATCGGGACCTCTCTCTATGGCTCCTCCGCCTCCAATCGAGAGTTCAATGTTCGTTCTTTCGGCGCACTCGGCAATGGCATTACGAAAGATACCAAGGCCATTCAGCGTACAATTGATGAGTGCGCCCTGCGGGGAGGAGGATCCGTTATCCTTTCAGGTGGAACCTTCTTGAGTGGAAGCCTCATCCTGAAAAGCGGGGTCTCCTTAGAGGTACGGAAAGACGCTTGGCTTCAGGGAAGCGCTGATTTGAACGATTATCCCGTGATCATCGCCCGATGGGAGGGGATCATGCGTCCTTCCCGCAGGGCTCTGATTTCTGCTGATCATGCCGACAACATCACGATCTGCGGAGGAGGAACCATCAGCGCCGACGGTTCCACTGGCAAATGGCGCCCACCGGCACCACGCGGTCCGATGCTGATCGAGCCTATCTCGTGCAGCAACGTGCTCATCCATGATCTAACGCTTCGCCAGTACTACATGTGGACGGTTCACCCAACCTACTGCACCGGGGTGTCCGTCAGGAATGTTGCCTTCGAAACCAGACTAGGGAACAGCGATGGCATTGATCCGGACTCCTGCCGCAGGGTTGTCATTGATTCCTGTCGTTTCCATACCGGCGATGACAACATCTCCATCAAATCAGGCAAAGGAATCGAGGGCGCCCAACAGGGAATCCCGTGTGAGGACATTACCATCAGTAATTGCCTCTTCGAATGGGGCATCTCATCCATTGCGCTGGGAAGCGAACTCTCCGGAGGGATCCGCAATGTGCATATCCTCAATTGCCGTTGTGTGGGGGGAAGCGCGGCACTTTATCTTAAAACTCGTGCGGGCCGTGGTGGCTATGTGGAAGATGTCGTGGCTGAAAATCTGGATGTGGGCCCCGAACCTTTACTCCTTCTTGAAACATCCTACAGATACACTCCGGATACACAGGGGATACTGGGAATTGAAGGAATCACTTGCTTCCGAAATATCACAGTGAAAAATGTGCAGTTCAACGGAAAGAAAGCAGTCACTGTGTTGGGAGCCGCCGAAAAACCCGTCGATGGTCTGCTTCTCGAGAGTATAAGAGGCACCTGTCAGGATTCATGGATTCTCTCGAATGCAAAAAACGTGCACCTTAGGGATATATGCTTGACCGGATTTTTGGGGTCGTCATTCCTGCTCGATAACGTGAAAGGTACAGGCTTCGATGACTTTTCGGTGAGTCCACCGCCAACGCCCCGTTAAAGGGTATCTCCTCCTGAAAATCATACCATTCCGGATGAAAACAGAAAAATCGCTGAAGATCGTTTACCCTCTGATCTCAGGTCCAGAGGATGAACATAGCTGGATGTGTTTCCTCTCCGTCATGACAGCTCGTCACTTCCATCCTAATGCGCAGATTTTTTGTGTTTGCGATGACAGGACTCATTCATTCCTTACGGAAAGTTCGCACCCCTTGTGCCATTCAGTAACGATAATCTCCTTGGGAGACTTGGGCGAGGATGGGCACCTAGCGAGTAGGAGGGCAAAGTTCCGAGGCACGCCACTCATCGAGGGATCCTGTCTTGCACTTGACACCGATACCGTCTTTATCAATCCGTTTGAGGGATTCTCACCACTACCTGATCAGGTTGCTGTATCCACAGTACGGGGCGATGCAAACGAATTGGGGCATTGGCTTGATCCAGTATTCAGGAGTCTCGGGTGGCCCCCTCTTACTGAATATTACAACGCTGGCGTACTTTACTTCGGAGGTGATTTCAACAAGGTTGATTTCTTCAAGCAGTGGGAGGGAGCGTACATGAAGTTTTTGGCTCCCAGATGCCGGAATGATCAACCCTCACTCGCCCATGTTTTACAGGAAATGGACTTCGGACTGACCTCGCTTCCCGATAGGTACAATTTTTCGGCATATCTCACAGAGAAGGGAAGGAACAGCGCCTATATTCTCCATTTTTGGGCATCAGATAAGCAGGCCTATGCATCCTCACGCTACGCGTCGATTGTAAGTATGCTTCGACGAAACCCTGAAATGTCTCCGGCGAAAGTTGTACGTCTTCTGCGCTCAAGAAAGCCTCTCTATTTTGTTAATCATCTCTATCGCCATTTGGAAACACGGGACTTTTCCGGATTCCTTTACCTCGGTGCTACCAAATTCGCACGAAGGATCCTGAGTTTGATATGGAAGTAATTTCTGCTCCATCCGCTCCCCTTCCGAACCACGGCGAAATCCTAATTCGCGCGACTGGTGTGGGTAAAATCTTCTGCCGTGATTTGAAGAAATCCCTCATTTACGGACTATGCGACATGGTCTCTGAACTACTTCCTTCCTCCAAAAGGAATTCCTCAGATGAACACCTCAGAAAATTACGGCCTGGGGAGTTTTGGGCGAATCAAGGCATCTCCTTTGAAGTTCGAAGAGGGGAATGTCTCGGCCTGATAGGTCACAATGGAGCCGGCAAAACTACCCTTCTAAAAATGCTCAATGGCCTGATCAAACCAGATGCCGGTAGCATCGAGATCCATGGCCGTGTCGGTGCGATCATCGCTCTCGGGGCTGGGTTCAATCCGATCCTTACAGGACGAGAAAATGTCTACGTTAATGGTGCGATCCTCGGACTCTCAAAAAAAGAGATCGATGATCGCCTGGAAGGCATCATCGAATTTTCCGGCATTAGGGAGTTCATCGATTCTCCCATACAATCCTACAGCTCAGGAATGCAAGTCAGGTTGGGGTTTGCAGTTGCTACGTCAATGGAGCCAGATGTGCTAATCCTCGACGAGGTGCTGGCCGTTGGCGACGCCGCCTTCAGGACAAAATGCATGCGGCGGATTGGTGAGCTCAGCAAAAGATGTGCTGTTATTTTAGTTTCTCATGATCAGAGCCAAATCTCAAGGTGCTGTGACCGTACTCTCATGCTAGATCACGGGAAGACTTGCTATCTTGGCGAAACTTCCGGGGCCTTGTTGCATTATAATGAGCAAAAAGAGGATGATGCCAACTTAACGGCCAGTGAACTCTTGCATCCCTCCGTTTCAGGGTTCAGAATTATCACTCCTCCAGAAGGATTGAGTCTAGACTCAGGTGCCACCCTCTCTCTTTCGATCGAACTTTCTTTGAAAGAGAAGTTTAATCCCGGTCTTAGCCTAATTGGCTTTGTTGATCATCGTGGATTAATTGTGGCTCAGGCCGATATTCAACAATATCTGCCCCAACTTCTGCCTGGGATGCACCGAATAAACATTGTGCTGGATCGGGTCGATCTGGCGCAAGGGAATTACACTATTAATATCAACCTCTGGGCAGACAATTGGCACACGATTCTTGTCAGTTCGCTGTCTCGCTATCGCCTCAAGGTATCGGGGGAAAGATTTCTCTGGTGTGCTTACAGAATGCCTATTCAAAAAGTTCGCGTTGAAAGGTTATCTGATGCTTAACCGATTCGTCACTTTTGGTAGCTTGATTAAACTTTTCATAAATAAACTAGGTCACACGAAATGAAAGCAGTTCGATAACCTGATTTTTGGATTTATATTTGCTCCCCATGAAAAATGCTTTTGCGTGCCTACGGTATATTTTTAACTATGTACCTCCAGAGCTTCCAGAATACCCAAAGGCACAGATTTCATGGGAGGGCTTCTCTGAGGAAATCACTCCACACTTGGAGGATGAGTCGCATCAGATTCTTTCAGCTTTTTTAAAAAAAACTTCTGTTTTCCTGGAATATGGAGCGGGCGGCAGCACATTACTGGCATTAAATTCGGGCGTTAGTGAGGTTCATAGTGTAGAGTCCGATTATGTATTTTTGTCCTCGATTTCTAGGAAGGTAGACTCATTAGATTTTACTTCTAGATTCCACCCTCATCCGATCGACATAGGGCCCACTGGTGAATGGGGGATACCCTTATCCCGCGATTTTTCTGCAACTTGGATGCTCTATCCGCTCATGGCATGGTGGAAGTTGATTATTAGTCGCTCATCACCCGAACTTATCTTGATTGATGGCCGTTTTCGCGTCTCGTGCTTTCTTGCATCCTACTGGTTTGCCAGAAAGGGTACCATCATCCTGTTTGACGACTATTATGATCGCCCATGCTACCATATCGTGGAGTTATGTATCAAACCTTCTAAAAGAGTGGGCCGCATGGCTATTTTTGAAAAAGATTCAACCTCCGGCATGAGTAGCATAATTTACATGCTACTCCATTTGAGTGACTTCCGTTGAATCCGCCAGTTTCCATCGTCATGCAGACCAAACAACCGATGGTCTCGGTGGTAATCCCAACGAAAGATCGGCTCAAGCTACTCAAAAATGCACTTCAGTCGCTGGAGCGTCAGACATACCCACACTGGGAAGCTCTGGTCGTCGATGACGGATCGACCGATGGAACCATTTCATGGTTTACGGAAAACAATGCCTTTTCCGGTCGCATAAGGTTACTTATTTCATCAAAGCTTGGAGCATCGGCATGCAGGAATCGGGGTCTCTCGGAGAGCGGGGGAGAATTTATCCTTTTTTTGGATTCCGATGATCTCTTGATGCCACGTTGTTTAGAGGATAGATTGGCTTCTTTTTTTAGATCCCCTTTGCTAGATTTTGTGCTTGGTGAAGCATCCTTGTTCTTAGAGACGCCTGGGGACACTGACATCACGTTTGGTGGTGGTCAACGGCAACATGACCTGGAGCGGATGATAGCCCTTCATTATTCCTGGCAGACTTCAGCTCCGCTCTGGAGGAGGAGTTTTTTAGAAAGTATCGGTGGATGGGATGAGTCCTTAGGGGTTGCTCAGGACGTAGATTTAATGTCGAGAGCCCTTGTCCAAGGCCCCCGATATGAACGTTTAAAAAAGGTGGATTACCATTATCGGATTCATCCGGGTGGACTTGGAAGTAAAACGGCTAATTCGGCTCATGTTCCAGACCATCTTAGGCGACTTGATACGCTGATTCATCTTCTTGAAGAAAGAGGAATGCTTAACTCCAGAATCAGACACAGTCTCGCGGGTAATTATCTCTGGCTCGCTCAAAACCTGATGATCGAAGGGAAGTTTCAACAGTCTCTCAGCGTCTGGAAATTGGCATTGGATGCGGGTCTTGCATCGGTTCCAGAGCATCAGTTGGGTAAGGCCTTGCTGTGGTGCGTACGTAAACATCGGATGAATCTTTTCATCCCGTTTTTTATTATACTGATGCCTCGCGGCAGCCTCATCCAACCATCGTTAGATCCCATGAACGATGAACACACGGATAGGCATGGCGATTATCTTCCGATGCATTTCCCATTGAGATGCAGACTCTTTGGTACAACGACTCACTTCAGTTTTCGAAAATGGGTTTCCTATATCGCCGCAAGAGTTCTGAGAACATGAATATGTATTCCCTATCGGTCATTCTTTGCTCTCATAATCCGAGACCTGATTATCTCCAGCGTACATTGGACGGCCTGCGGAATCAGGATCTTTCCTTGGATTGCTGGGAATTGATCCTTGTTGACAGTGCTTCTAGCCCAAACCTTGAAGGTTCGCTTCATCTCACATGGCATCCTCACCTTAAGGTCATCAGGAATGATAAACCCGGGCTTACTCTGGCAAGGTTATCTGGTATTAGTCATGCAGAGTCGGACCTGCTTGTTTTCGTCGATGATGACAATGTTCTTTCATCGGTATACCTTTCACGAGCACTCGAGATTTCCGAAAAACATCCGTTTTTGGGTGCATGGGGAGGGTCCGTCATACCAGTGTATGATACACCTCCTGCGCCCTGGCTTAAAGAGTTCGAGCATGTGCTGAGTTGCGGTATTAACATACGGGACTCGTGGTCGAACCTTCCGACCATCTCCGAGCCATGGGTCATCGGCGCGGGCTTGGTGATAAGAAAATCAGTTTCACTGACCTGGGCGGAGAATGTTCAGAAGTCCCCCGTAAGAATGAATCTTGATCGTCAAGGAACTTCGCTCATGGGCGCTGGTGATCTTGACATCGTCATGACGGCCTGCGACATGGGGTTGGGTAGGGGTGCATTCAAGGATCTCACCCTGGATCATCTGATCCCGCCCTCACGATGCACCGAGGAATACATCGAACGGCTCCTGTGCATGAACACGGCTTCGATCGAGATCCTCAAGCAGGCACGCGGACTACCGATGACCCAACCACCAGAACAGAGATCTCTCAGGAGTCTTGTGCAAAATCTTCTCCTCGGGGTGAGACGTCTGCGCATGGGAAGGATTGCAAGAATGAAGGACCGGGCCTACCGCAAGGGACTTGCCCTAGCCCATGGAACCGTGAGCTCAAAAACATCGTGAAGCACTCTGAAAAACCGGATCTGACCGTTGCGCTCTGTACGCGCAATCCTCGCAGGGAATACCTTGATCGTGTCCTTTCAGGACTCCAGGAACAAACCCTTCCCCTCGCGCGCTGGGAACTCCTGCTTGTAGACAATGCATCGTCCGTTCCGCTCAGGGAATCAGTGGATCTGGGATGGCATCCCAGGGCACGTCATGTCCTGGAAGCATGCGTCGGGTTCTGCCCCGCCAAACACCGCGCGATCCGCGAGGCCGCCGCTGGAATCATGGTCTACGTTGACGACGACAATGTCCTCGATCCGGATTACCTCCAGACTGCGCTTGCACTTTTCGAGGCAAATCCACGCTACGGCTGCGTGAGTGGCACGCAACGACCGGAATACGAAATCCAGCCGCCAGCCTGGTTCCGCGGGGAATATGAAAGCTGGATCGCCGTCCGGCATCTCACGCGCGACCTGTTTTCCAATTTCTGGCATCCTCTGTCGGAGCCATGCGGGGCGGGAATGGTGGTGCGTCGTGAAATCGTGCTTCCGATTGCCCTGCGCTCCGAAGCCATGGACCAGGCCTGTTTTGAGAAAAACTTCGGGGTCCGTCCTCCGACGGAGGATGTCGAGTTTTCCCATGCAGCACTGGATGCGGGTCTCTTCGTGGGACAGACCCCGTCCCTGCGGCTCAGGCATCTGATTGGCGCCCCACGTCTCAACGAACGCTATCTTTTCGGGCTTTACCGGAACAACATCGCGACCGGGCGATGGCTCTCGGCCCGCCGTGCAAAGGGATCCTCTGTCTCCATGTCACCCAGGGAGGCATTCAGGGAGGTCCTCAAGCTCCTGTTCAAGGACAGGATCGGGCGTCGCCTCGCTTGGGAACGCCTGATGGCCTTCCTGATCGCCCGGCACGCCTACCGTTTATGGCGCCTTAATACGAGATGAACAGTTCGTTGCCTTCCATCACTCCTTGTTGGGTTGTCCATCGTATTTTCACTACCATCTGAGCCTTCGCGTTCCGAGTCTCATCGATGTCGCCCGTAGTAACGATCCATAAAATTTGACCTCCATTCAAACCGCTCCGGCATTGAGATGAAAAGAACGGGGCTCACTGATTCACCAATGAAGATTCTCACCAAAGCTCCGTTGCGGGCAGTACTAGTGTCATTAGTGATTAACGGTACGCCGGACTTCAGGGGAAAAAGACATCTGCTCGGGGTGATGCGCCATCTATTTTTCGGCCGGACGATCCTCTTTCCCTGGCCGACAAAAAACGGCGGTCTCGTGGCGCTTTCTTCCAGCGATCTCTTCGAATCCTACGGGGTCGGCCCCTATTGCTTCCGCCACGGTGTCTGGGAGCCACACATTGAACGCCATGTTCTAAGTTATATGCCCCCCGGCTCAGTGGCCTTGGATATCGGCGCCAATGTGGGTTATTTTACAAATGTGCTAGCACGAAAAGCCGGCCTGGATGGCGAGGTTTATGCCTTTGAACCTGTACCAGTCACCGTGGATCACCTGAAACTTACTATCGAGGCAAACAATTTGCGAAATGTCACCGTCGTCGAAGGGGCTCTGGGAGCGGAGAACGGATATACCGAGATCACTTACTCCCCCGAAATTCTTGGAAATGCCTCGATTCATCCTCGAGAACACACGCCGAATGCAAAGCTTACCACGGTGTGCATGCGAACACTGGATTCGTTATACCATTCGGGGGTCATCCGGAAGTGTAATTTCATCAAGATCGACGTGGAGGGTCATGAACTTGATGTATTCAAAGGTGGCTTTGATTATCTGAAAGCCTCCACCCCTGACATTCTATTTGAATATAATCCACAGATGGCAAAGGGAGGAACCTTGGGGTTGGGTAAAATTGTAACAATCATCCGTGAGATCGATCCCCGATACGAATTTTATCGAATAAGCGCATCAGGGGATGCAGTGAGCATTGATGCCGAGTCCCTTGAGATACCTGTCGATTGCTACATCGACCTGTTAGCCTCGGTTCCTAAATAGAACCTTCAAGGAAGCTTACAGAGAATCCGCCTTGGCTCAAAAACTCCGTGAAACCACACTAACTGACTCATTCCATCAAACTATCCATTGATCATTAAAAAGAATCCGCAATGAACTCATGAGCCTTCTTTGCACCATGGCGTTTGGAACACGCTATGCCCTACAGGCACGCTATTTGATTGCTGATCTGCACGACCATGGCGTGACCATCCTGATACTCACTGATCATCCCGAGCTCTTTCTGGATTTCAGAAACGCGCTCGTTCGTATCCTCAAACCGCAACATTTCTCGTTCCATCTCAAGAAGGAAGCCATGCGTGTTGCTCTTGCCGAGGAGGGTTCAGCGACTTTTATTGATGCCGACTGTGTTCTTCGTCCTGGGATTCCCGCTTCGGTTCTCCGACAGGCACTACACCATAATTTCTCCCCAGGGTTTCATTGCTGGCGTGTCTCCACGATCGAGGAGGCAACCCCCTATCTTTTCCCTCAAGCCGAATCGGCGGCGCACGAGCTTGGGATTACCTATGACCGCGACAAGATCACCTGCCAGGAGATGCTCTTCAACATTACGGCAGAGGAGGGAAAAGAGGAGGTCTTCCTCGGGCTGTGGGATCGCCTGGAGGCACATCCCAGCGTGACTGGCCTCCCGCTGCGTGATCCCGTCCATGGAGGCGGGGGCGAGGGCGCGGTCATGGGGATCGCCGCCTCTGGTTCCGGAATCACGATGCACGGCGCCAAGGAAATGGACAGCTCTATGGTATCTCGTATTTTCTGGCACTGCGCTCTCGATTACCGGATGCGCCCGTATCATAAGGCTAGGGAATCGATCTTGAAACATTGCGGCTTACTTCAACCTGCCGACCTCTCCAAATCAGCCCTGGCATGAGGGCAGAGCCTCTTCTCCTCTCCGATGTGAAGATGCCATGGTTCGGCGCCAAAACCGGCTACGAACTCCTGCCACATTATCTGGAGGAGTTTGGAGAGGATGATATCATCGATCCCTCAGAAGGTGTAGCCAACCGTTTGCTTGGAAAAGCCGCTGCAATTTTTCTAGGGCATGGCGTCACAAATCATCAACTGGGAGGAGGGAGAGCCCGGGCCGCTCTGCGTATGTGTCTCACGGGGCGCCCTCTCCATCTTCTCTACGCCGAACATCATCTTCCCCACTGGGGGGATTACCCCCCGTGCTTCCGGAACCGATCCCTGCTGACCATCCATCAGCCGGTCGGATGGTGGGACAAAGCACGCCTCCGCTCCCTGTCGCGATTCGGAAACGTCATCCTGCTATCATCCCGCGATGCGGAAAAATTTCGCTCTCACCTGATGACGGGATCGCGGATCAGCGTGATCAGGCACGGGGTCGACACGGAATTTTTTCATCCCGCCGCGACGCATGACGCGGACCGGATCCTGTTTAACGGGGTCCACCTGAGGAATGTCGGGATGCTCTCGCGCGTCGTCACGATGCTTCTGAACAGGCATCCCGGCCTCCAGATCGACCTCCTGGTCCCGCGGGCGAGGCGTCAGGGGGAAGACTTCAGCCGTCTAGGATCCCTTCCCGGGATCACTTGGCACGAGGGATTGGACGACATGGAGCTACGCTCCCTCTATCAACGATCCCGCCTTCTTCTGCTGCCGCTGCAGGACAGCAGCGCGAACACGGCCATCGTGGAAGCGCTGGCTTGCGGATTACCCGTGCTCACCACCGATGTCGGGGGGATACGGGACTACGGCGGCAGGACGGTCTTCCCCGTCGTGCCCAACAACGATGATGTCGCCATGGCGGATCTGGCCAGCCGTTATCTGGAGGATTCCCCCTTCAGGGAGGAGGTCGCCATCTCATCCCGCCGGTTCGCTCTCGAGCATCTCGCGTGGCCCTTGGTTGCGTCGCTTCACCGCGAACTCTACAATCATCTCTGGACATGATCGCCGCCGTCTGCACGCTGTTCGAAGGAGACTACCACCATGGAGTGGCTGCATTGGCAAACTCCCTTTGCCGTAACGGCTTCACCGGGAGGATTTTCGCCGGATACCGGGGTTCCCTCCCCGACTGGGCCCAACGATTGACGGGGCATGCCGGAGTCGAAGCACCCATTTTCCAGGATGTTGCGATCCGTTTCATCCGTCTTGATCCCCCTGGCCATTTCACCAACTACAAGCCGGATTTCATGCTCGATCTGTGGGAGGGGGAGGCCAAGGACGTAGATCACCTTGTCTATGCCGATCCCGACCTGCTTTTCGACGCCCCGTGGGACTATTTCCGCGACGCGCTCGAATGCGGGATCCTGCTCTGCGAGGACGTGAACTCACCCATGAACGGTCATCACCCCACACGGACCGCATGGAAGCGCTATTTTCCTGAACTTTTACCGGATTCCTCCTGGGATCTTTTTGTCAACGGAGGCTTTATCGGAGTCCCGCGACAGGCCTCGGAATTCTTGGTCCGGTGGAGGGATCTTAACGCGCGCCTGGCGACCATTCTCGGAGGTCCCAAGGTCACGGGACTCGATGGGAAAAAACTCCCCGTCACACCCTTTGCAGACTGTTTTTCCCAACCCGATCAGGATGCCCTTAATGCCCTTGTCGCCGCCTCACCCGGGGAATCGGTCTCCATCCTCGGACGCCAGGCCATGGGCTTCTCTCCTGGCAGGAGTATCCTTCCCCACGCCCAAGGTTACTCTGCCCGGAAGCCGTGGTGCAGGAACTATCTCCGCGATGCACTCCGCGGGATACCCCCCTCGGCGGCTGACCGGGCCTTCTGGCATTACGCTGGCACCGGCCCTCTGCGAACATTCCCGGAGAATGTGATCAACGGGGCACGGAGCAGGCTGTCCGCCGCCGCACTTGCCGGACGATTCTATAGAAGAAGTTGAAAAGGCATGAGATTTTTCCAGAAATCCATCCATAGAATACGCTCCCTGATGTTCCAGTTTTGGAGAGAGATCTGGATTTATCCCCTCCTCCGACTTATGGGGATGAGGATAGGGAAGCGTACTGTTATGGCATTTCCTCATGTTAACTGGCCCCATAAGGTCGTCATTGGTTCAGACTGTCTGATCGAATCAGATGTCGTGTTCAAGCACGACGGGATCTGGAGTGCCGGCCCTAGCATCCGAATCGGCCGTCATGTTTTTCTCGGCAGAGGCACCGAATTCAATATACGGAAGGGACTCACCATCGGTGACAACGCTATGATTGCCTCCGGGTGCCTTCTGATCGATCATGATCACGGAACGGCACTGGGGCAACTGATGCGGACTCAATCGGGACCGGAAGTGGAAATCTGGATCGGGGAGGATGTCTGGATTGGCTTTAATGTAACAGTTCTGAAAGGAGTCGTCATTGGTGATGGAGCTGTTATCGGCGCAGGTTCGGTGGTCACCAAAACGATCCCCCCAAAAGAGATCTGGGCGGGTATTCCCGCGCGCAGGATTGGAATCAGAGGTGACTCCAGAGAAAACCTGCCAAGGGGAATCCCCGTTGATCCATAATGCCTGTGCTCTCTTGCTCCAGAAACCCTTCGGATGCCCCAATCGGGACCTTCCTCTCCCACTATCTTGATCTTTGGAGGATCATCGCGGCGTTCATGGTATTCACCATGCATCTCTTCCTCCCCCAGCTGAATATCTACCCGGTTCCTGGTAATGGATCATCCCCTTTCCTGCATGGGCAGGCACATCTTGCGGTGATTGTGTTCTTCGTTCTATCGGGCTATCTGATCTCCCATTCGATTCATAAGAAGCAGATAACGCCGGGAAAATTTGCCTTGGACCGCTCAGTGCGTCTTTATGCGGTCATTATTCCGTCGATTCTCCTGTCCGCTGCAGTCAGTTGCGTTGCACCCCAAATTTCCCCCCATTGGGCCTCTGGCTTCCTTGCCGAACCGATGCAGCCGGCGCGTTATCTTCTAAATCTGGTGAACTGCCAGCAACTCTGGTTCCTGTGCGTGGCACCAGGTGTGAACTGGGCGTTCTGGTCCCTGGGTTACGAAGCATGGTTCTATGTGCTTCTTGCCATGTTCGTTTTTCTGAAAGGTCGCGAACGCATCATCATATTGTCACTTGCCGGGCTTCTCATAGGCCCCAAGATCCTGCTGCTCTTTCCCTCATGGCTTTTTGGCGTCTTGGCGGAGCGCTTGACGGCAAAACATCACTCAGAATACAGAAACTCAGTATGGAAAGTCGGGTTCTTTTCCACTCTCATCCTTATTATAATAGTTCTGCTCGCCCCGGAATCGCTTCCACTTTGGAACCATGGCAGCAGTTTCGGACATCGTCCCTGGTTTTATTCCGCAAATGCCGCGGCGGATTCATTCTTTGCGATTCTCGTTGCAGCGAATTTTTTGTGTGCAGGAAAGCTCGGCGACTCCAACAAGATCATACCTAATAATTGCAGGAAACCGATCCGCTGGATCGCTCAGAGAACCTACTCGCTCTACCTCTATCATACCCCTCTGCTTTTCCTTGTCGGATGGTTGATACCTCACCATGACCATCACGTAGGGACAGCTGCTTTCCTTGCTGTGGCAGTTCTGGGAAGTGTGACAGTGCTAGCTCACTTCACGGAATGCCGGACGCCCGATCTTAAAAGGTTCATCGCCCGAGGATTATTCTCTGGAACCCTCCCATGAGACTGGTTTTTCTCTGTTCCTCGCTGGAACCTGGTCGCGATGGGGTTGGCGACTACACCATGCGTCTGGCAAAGGAACTCGCGTCGAGGGGACACGACGTCGCGTGTGTCGCGATGAACGATCGGCATGTGCAGTCGCTTGCCCCTTCCTCCTTCCACGCATCTTCGGGACAGGATGTCATTCCCATCCTGAGACTTCCAGCCCACGCCCGGTGGAGAGAAAGAATGCGGCATTTGCAGGAGTTTCTTGACGAACACCGACCCGACTGGGTCAGCCTCCAGTACGTGCCCTACGGATTTCATCGTAGGGGTATTCCATTTGGATTACCTGAAAGACTTGCCCGTCTGAAAGGAAATTTCAGATGGCATTTGATGTTCCATGAACTTTGGATCGGGGAGGAGGCCCATTTTCCACTGCGCCATCGCCTGATTGGCAAGCTCCAGCGAGCTATTGCCGGACGCCTTTGCCAAAAACTTGAAGCATCCGTTCATACAAGCAATTCCTGTTTTCGCGAAAGACTCCTCTCTCAGGGTTCACAGGCTGGTATTCTCCCTCTGTTTTCGAACATACCAGTCGCACAAGCCGATCCTAATCTGAGAAGAAAAGTCTTGTACGAAACTGGATGTATTCAAGACGGAATCACTGAAGCCGAGGCTTGGATCTTCGTGTTTTTTGGGGCTATACATCCCCAATGGCAACCAGAACCCATGATGAAAAGAATCCGCGAAGCCATGAGCGTGGCCGGAAAAAAGATTTCCCTATTCCTTTCGCTTGGAGAGACAGGTACCGCAGGCACCGAGGCATGGCATCGCTTGGCAGAATTTCCGGAGCCATCCTTCCGATTCCTAAAAACAGGAACGCTACCAGCAAATCGGATCTCTCAGTATCTGGGCATCGGTGATTTCGGGATCGTCACCTCTTCATTTCATCTACTGGGAAAAAGCGGTAGCGCGTCAGCGATCAGGGCGCACGGGGTACCAATGATAGTTACCAGGGTTGAGGCACCACTTAAAGAATCACTCCCCTCAGGGGTGATCCTGTTGGATGAAAATTTTATAAAGCATCTTTTGGAGCCCCCAAAACCTGACTCCACACCCTCTTTGGAAACGGTTGCCGATCTCCTAGACACCATGCTTAACACCTCCAATTCATGTTCCTCAATCAGTAAATCGCACCTCTCATGAAGGTACTCTACTGCTCGCCGAACAAATCGCACCACTACGGCTATGCCGGCGAACTTCAGCGGGCAGGGATGCTACATGCCTTCGTCTCTGGATTTCCACGCTTCGCAAGAGGGGCAGTATTTCCTGAACAGGATGCGCGGGTTGTCCGGGCGGACTACATCCAGGCTCTCTATCTTGCGACTCTGCGAGCACACCTCCCCCGGCGGATCACCTGTGAACTTGCCCATCTCTCTAAGGTCTGGATCGACCGACTCTGCCTAGGTGTTCTGGATGATGCCGATCTTTTCGTTTTCTACAACGGATGCGGCTTGGAAACAGCTCGCGCAGCGCGGCGGCGAGGAACTCTCACCATGGTAGAGGCTGTCAATTCCCATGTGATGACACAGCAGGAAATCCTGCGCGAGGAACACCACCGGATTGGTATTCCATGGCGCCCCTTTCATGGGAGAGAGACCAAGCGAAGGATTCTTGAATATACTGAGGCAGATCGAATTCTCGTGCCTTCGGAATTTGTTAGGAGGAGTTTTCTTAAACATGGAATCCCACCTCAAAATATCCTCAAGGTTCCATACCAAAGGGGATCTCACATCCCGTCGGGAAACATTTTCCCTTCTGATACGGATCCGAATACCCCGTTCAGAATCCTCTATGTGGGAACAATCTCCCCCCGAAAGGGAGTGCGCTACCTGCTCGAGGCATTCCGTCAGTTCCGGCATCCACGCAAGGAACTCTGTCTCGTCGGACCCATGGGATCACCCAGCGGTCTGGAAGGCATAACACTTCCCCCGCAAGCACGTCTTCTTGGAGTCTTGAAAGGGGATGCCTTGGCAGAGGCTTACCGCAGCGCCTCGATTTTCTGCCTTCCCACACTGGAAGAAGGACTCGCCCTGGTGCTGACAGAGGCTTTGGCTCATGGCCTGCCTGTGGTAGCCACGCGAAACTCGGGCGCTGAGGATCTTTATACCGACGGTGAAGGCGGGGTGATGACGGAGATCCGTGATGTAGCTGCGATGCGTGCCTGCTTCGAACGCTGCGTTGATGATCCAGAGTGGTTCCTTGGCTTAAAGGAGGCTGCTGCGTTAAGAGGCTCGGAATTGGCTAGCTCCAGTGGAAAGAAAAGTCTGCTTGTCGATGCTTTGCGGGATTGGGAATCCGGCGCAGGATGATTTATTCATGACAGTACAGCATTGTGAGTTTTTGCGAATCGGCGTGAGCCCGAACGACATTTCCCGTTTATCCTTCTAGAAACTTGGCATAGATTGTTGGGAATTTAAAAATGCATTTTCCTCATGCCGACATCAGCACCGGATTCATCGAAACACCGACTCAAAAGCGGCTGGAAAAAATCCTGCTTATTTTGATCGCAACGCTGATTCTTGAGGGACTGTGCCGGCGACTGGTGCCGCAGTTGAACATGGTTTTCTTTTTCGTCAAGGATCTGCTGACACTCCTTTTGGGAATTCTCACGATCACCTCGAATACCCATCCAATCGCAAAAAATCTCCTGCTTATGCAGGGAGTTTTCTTTCTCCTGATGATTCCTCCAGCACTCTCCACCTCGATGCATGATGCCATCCTGGCCATCTTCGGAATCAAACAGTATGTCCTGTTTCCCTTTGCTGCATCCGGACTATGTGCAGCCTATCTTCCCGGCCGTCGATTGGCACTCCAACGGCTTTGCGGAAAGGTCACCTACTCAATCGTTCCGACGGCACTTCTGGCTCTTCTCCAATCAAAACTTCCTGGTGATCATTGGCTGAACCAGACGCCCGATGGCGAAAGCCTGGAGGCTTTTGCTGCTGGTGGACAACTGCGCGTCAGCTCCAGCTTCCCATTCGTAGCCCAGTACGGGATGTATCTCAATGCGCTGATTCCCTTCATCGGCGTATGGTCCTGCATGAGACGCTTTCGCCAGAAAGCATTCCTGACAAAGACACTGCCTTTACTAGCCATTATTTTGCCGCTTCTGATTCTTTCGATTTTTATTACCGGATCACGATTAGCTGTTCTCGGCGTGGCCTCTTCCGTGGCGGTCGGACTGAGTGTCATCGTTTTCACGAACGGACGACGCTTTCTCCCTGCAATTCTCTTGGTGGTCACCGTGGGATGCCTTTGCTATCCGATACTGAAACTGCTCCATCCCGACTCCTTCGCCGCCTACGAGGCAAGAACTACGACCACGGACATCAATGGGCCGAATAACACGGAGTCTACATCGGGAAGGATTGTTGAGGGAATGGTAAACTGGTTCCCGATGATCTACCACCAGCCCCCGCTTGGGAACGGCTTAGGTATCATGTCAAACGGCTCCCAAAAAATCAGCTCCTATGCGGCCGGAATTCGTCGGGATAACTACTGGATGGAAACGGAACTTGCCACGATCATGTACGAGGGTGGTATCTATGTGCTCCTAGTCTGGTACGGACTACGTCTACTCATCATTGGCTACACGGGGCTCTGCCTGCTAACCATCGGCGATCCAAAGTTGGCGACGGGAGCCTGTTTCTGCTGGGGATTTGTCTTGGTAGAGGGACTCATGGGCACTCTTTCCATTCAGCCCCCCCTTGCTATCTGGTGGTGGCTTTGCGTCGGCCTTATCCTGTGCCTCAGGGAATTCGACCGCGAAGCAGAAACTCCCTACCCCCCTGATCCAAACCATGCTTGGCATCTTCGAAACCCATCCGGTCCAGTATAGAGCCCCTGTTTACCGGGAGCTCGAGAGGCTTGCCACCCCAGGGAGTTTCCATGTCTTTTACGCCACGGATACATCCCTGTGCGGCAACAGAGATGAGGGGTTCGGCATGACTGTGGCGTGGGATGAACCGCTGCTGGATGGATATCCCAATTCCGTGATTTTTCCGGGACAAAACCGGCAGGTGCACCCAGTGGCTTCATTCCTTGAATCAGGCCGTATCATGGAACGACATCGGCTATCCGAGGTTCTGCTGACAGACTTCCGCACGAGCCTAGGTTTACCAGTGCTTCTCCAGGCAAAGATTAAAGGGCTTCCCGTCTGGATCCGCCAGGAAACCCAGGACGAAGCCTTTGTCAGGAGTTGCTTGAAGTCGATGAGCCGTCATTTGTGCTATCGGGCTCTCTACTCTCAAGTGGATCATGCCTTCGCAATAGGGGAATTAAACAGAAGTCATCTCCTAAGACATGGTATAAGCAAAGAGAAAATCAGTATGGCCCGGTACTGCACCACCGATCGCTTTACGCAACGTTCCCCAGATGATATCGTGCGTCTTGGACAAGAAAAAAGGGCCTCCTTGGGGATCAATCCGGAGGAGTTGGTCATCGGTTTTTTTGGAAAACTTATTTCTAAAAAAAATCCACTTCTGCTCTTGGAAGCTGTCCAGATCCTTAACCAGTCCACAGAACGCCCCCTCAGGATTCTATTCGTGGGATCAGGGGAACTTGAGTCCACGTTGCGGTCCGCTGCCTCAAGACTAGAGTCCCAAGGAGTCAGAACCCTCTTCACCGGTTTTGTCAACCAGTCGTCGATTGCTGAGTATTACGCGGCGACTGACATCCTAGCTCTTCCTTCGCGCAGGATGGGTGAAACCTGGGGGCTGGTTGTCAACGAAGCCCTTCAGGCCGGTTGTTCTGTTGTGATGTCTGACGCAGTCGGATGCCGAGTGGAGTTTTCCCACCTTCCTCATTGCCGGATCTTCCGGAACGAGAATGCGGGTGACTTGGCTGCTGCACTCTCCTTCCTAGCTGGCTATCCTCCTCATGACAGGACATGGGCAAGGGCATTCATGGACTGTTACTCCACACAATCCTCGGCGAAGGCGCTTGCAGCTCAGATATTTCACTCTGCTGCTCACACATGAGTGTCACGGGAAATATACTCATCTACAGGCTTGGAAGCCTGGGGGACGCCGTTGTTGCCTTGCCCTGTTTTCATCTGCTGCAAAGGGCATTCCCAAAGCACTCCTTTACCCTCCTTACCAACCATCCCACCCTCGGCAAGGCAGCGCCGATAGATACAGTCCTTGGACAAGGTCTTTTTTATGACGATGTCATCAACTATCCACTCGGCACACGAAATCCAGCAATCCTATGGAGACTGGCCCGGGAAATCCGAAGGCGAAAGTTTCATGCTGTGGTGAATCTCTGCGCTGCACGCGGCCCCATAGAAGCGATGCGCGATCGGATGTTTTTTTATGCAGCTGGGGTGAATCGTCATATCGGCTGGCCCGTAAAATACCGTGATTTTTATCTTGCCGATGATCCGCTCACGCGTCTCAAGGAATCAGAAACACATCGTCTTTTACGTAGGATTGAAAGCTTGGGAACCCCGGATCTCAAGAATTCCGATTGGTGGGATCTGAAGTTGACCGGGTTGGAACTTGCCGAGGCGAAAACTCTTACTAAATCACTCACAGGAAGGTCTAAATTAACCTTGGCCATAGGAACAAAAATGCAGTCGAAGGACTGGGGGTCGGAAAATTGGCAAATCCTAATCAACAGGCTCTCAGAAAGATTGGATGGATGGGGACTTATCCTAATAGGGTCCGCTGATGAAATGGATAGGTCGGAGCAATGCTCCATGGGTTGGCGCGGCCCAGTTATCAATCTCTGCGGCAGGGTCACACCGCGCGTAGCGGCAGCCGCAATGATTGGTTCCAGGGCGTTCCTCGGACATGATAGTGGCCCCATGCATCTGGCCGCCGCAATGGACATCCCGTGCGTGGCAGTTTTTTCGGGCCGGAACAAACCGGGGCAATGGGATCCGAGGGGTGAATGCAATCGGATCATCCGTCACTCGATTGCATGTGGAGGATGCGGACTAGAAGTCTGTGTAAATCGGCAAAAAAGGTGCCTGACGAACATCTTGCCATCGGAGGTTGAAACCGCCTTCTTTGAGCTTTTGGAAACACCCTCCTCAACCTCCCCATCCAACCATGGATAAGAAAATTCACCTGATCTGGAAGAACCCCCAAGGGATTCCGAATATCTACGAACGTGAATATATTACGGATTATTTGTTCAGTAAAATAAAGTATGAACTCCATGATGATGAGTCACCGAACTCCCTGATCCATGATCGTTCGGTAATTATCTACTCGGAAAACTCCACTGATGTTTCCCTAGAGTTCAAACGCCATCTACGGGAATTTCAGAGGAAAAAATACCGCTTCGTGCTTTTCCATCTTTCCAACGAGTCCCTTGGTCACTCGTACCGATACGCCCGACATGCTCTCCATATCTTCAGAAATTACTATGATGAGAAACTAACCTCACGAAACATCACCACAGTACCCTTGGGATTTCAATCGGGGTTTCTGAACCACTACGATGACATCCTTGACTTCTCTCAAAGAGTATATGCTTTCAGTTTCATCGGACAGTTTAGCAAGACCCAAGATCGGATGGAACTAGCAGACTATCTGAACCATCGGAGTAACTGCTTCATTCATGCAACGAATAGCTGGAATTGCCCGACCTCACTGGGGGTTCCAGAATGCCGGGCAATCTATAAGCTGACACGCTTTGTGCCATGCCCTAGGGGTTGGACACATCCCGACTCCTTTAGAATCATGGAATCATTGGAGTGTGGCGCCATACCGATTCTAAAGCGATATGGTGATTTCAATTACTTCGACAAGGTATGGGGGACTTCCCCTGTACCTCGGGTTGATTCATGGAGTGAGCTGGATAGCTATTACTCCTTAAATGAGAATGAATATCATCGGTTACACGCAGAGGTGATGTCCTGGTATCACGGTTTTCGGCGGGATTACCCTCGGTACATCGGGGCGACGCTTTGCTCGATCTTTGATCCAGAGCCTAGAAGATTCCCCCCTTTAGAATACCTGGCGAGATGGTTCTATAAAAAAACACCTGACTTTGCTTGCCAAGAGAGGCACCCCACCCCATACGCAAAAAAGAGATGAGCCCGGAAAAGGTCATCTTTGATATCGGATCAAATAATGGGGATGACCTACCCTATTATCTCAAGAAATGTGACCGTGTTGTTGCAATCGAAGCAAATCCCGCACTTTGCGAGATCATCAGGAAACGATTTTTTTCGGAGATCAAAACCGGGCGTCTTATTGTAGAAAATTTTGTGCTAACGACAGACGAAAGCGCATCCGGCGTGGTCTGTTTTCACCTGCATCGCACGAACCATGTGCTCAGTCAGTTTCCAAAGCCCGAAAAGCCTGAGGATTTCGAGCGGGTGTTTCTACCATGCCTTCCTCTTCCAGATTTGATTAAGCGTCATGGCATGCCCCATTATGTGAAGATCGATGTTGAGCATTATGATGCGGAAATTCTCCGGGCAATGTTCTCGCGTGGTATATTTCCTCAATACATCTCCACCGAATCACACGGGGTGGTTCCATTCTGCCTGCTAGCAGGATCGGGACAATATCATGCATTCAAGCTCGTAGATGGTCCTACCGTCGCTCAAAAATACCATCATTACAGGATTACAGTCGGATCTACATCCGAGAAATACTCTTTTCCCAACCATTCGGCTGGACCTTTCGGTGAAGATTTGTCCGGTGACTGGATGACTGCAGAGGATTTTCTGAAAGTGATCGCCATGAAGGGACCAGGGCACTGGGATATCCACGCAAGTCTCCTTGATCCGGCTGACCCGCAGAAGTCGCGCCAGGAATTGAACTCCCAGATTCGCGCTATCTTCTCTGATAAGGCATGTTATTTTCTTAAGCGTTACTGGTTCTTGAAGTGGCTGACATTGCGCCGATACCTCTTCAATTGGGTTCAAGGAATCAGGTGAAACAATGAGGATTCTCCGCGTCATCCCGTCGATGGACCCCTCCACTGGCGGACCTTGTCAAGGAGTCAGAAATTTGATCCCTGCCATGCAGCTCTTGGGCTGTGAGACCGAGGTATTGTGCCTCGATGATCCGGGGGCGGCTTTTCTCGGGAAAGATCCCTTTGTTATCCATGCGCTAGGACTCGGCACCGGACCACTTTGTTATCATCACTCTTTGCGACTTTGGCTCGAGGGCAATCTCCCTTCCTATGATGCGATTATCGTCCACGGCCTCTGGCTCTGGCCGAGCACTGCCGTCCGTATCGTCATCCAAAGGCTCAGAAGAAAAGTCCGGCAACATAGCGCCTTATCTCCCGGCTCACAACTCCCCTCACCCAACATACCCCCTTACTTCGTGATGCCTCACGGGATGCTGGATCCTTGGTTCCAAAGAGCTCCCGGACGAGGCTGGAAAGCCCTCCGCAACCTTCTTTACTGGCACCTGGCAGAGCACCGCGTAATTAACGATGCGGAGGCAATTCTCTTCACCTGCAGCCGTGAAATGGAACTGGCGAGAACTAGCTTTCACCGATATAAGCCTAAAAAGGAGATCGATGTTGGCTACGGTGTTCCCCCACCTCCCTACCCCTCGGAATCAATGAAGGAATCTGTGCGCGCGCGGATTCCCAAACTTCCCTCATCCCAACCTTACCTTTTATTCCTTGGTAGGATCCATCCGAAGAAGGGAGTGGATCTCCTGATCAGGGCCTATCTGGAGATCTTTGGAAATCGCTCAAAAGCGAAAAGTGAAAAGTTAGATGGTTCAGATAACCCTACAGATGCAAAATGCCTGGTTCCGGCATTGGTCATTGCCGGTCCGATTGATTCGGACTATGCGCGTGACATGATCGACCTAGCAAAGAGACTCCTTCCCGGATCCGTCTTCTTGCCTCACACATCCTCTGATCACTCAATTACTGATTACTCATTACCGATGAATCGCCCTGCGATCCATTTCACAGGAATGCTGTCGGGCGATGAAAAGTGGGGGGCTCTTTACGGCTGCGAGGCCTTTGTTCTCCCCAGTCATCAGGAAAATTTTGCAATCGCCGTTGCAGAGGCCTTGAGTTGCGGCAGGCCAGTGTTGATTTCAGACCAAGTCAATATCGCGCCGGAGATCGAAGCTGTTGGGGCCGGGTTGGTGGGCATCGACGATCAGCAAGGAACAAGTTTGCTTCTCCGCCGTTGGATGAAATTGCACTCTCATGAAAGAATCGCCATGTCCCGCTCAGCTTCCGCCGGTTTCCTTAAAAAGTTTGGCGTGGCTTCTGCGGCGGAGCGACACATGGCAGCACTCCGGACCGCATTTCCCAACGCTTGCTGACCGTGAGATATTCCGCAATCGATCAGTGGAGCATTCTGGGTGGTCTACGATTTTTTTTGGCACTGGTGGTGGCGGCAACCCATCTCCAGCCCTTCACTAAAAATCAGGGTTGTCTTTCCTGGATCGCCTCTTGCGGCGCATTCGAGGCCATTCTCGGGTTTTTGGTCATAAGCGGGTATTCCGTCGGGGGCTCCTATGTCAGGGAGCCAGTCGGATATCTACGACGCCGTTTTCTGAGAATCTATCCCGTCTACTTTTTCAGCATCGTCTTCACGGCCTATGTTTCTTGCTGGCATCTGGGAAACCATCTCCCTTCGTGGCCATCAATCGGTTGGAACCTCTGCTTTCTCAACCAGATCTTCACGCGGGATTCCTTCGTCGGCCCCTCATGGACACTGGCGCTTGAGGTCTGGCTCTACTGCCTGTGCCCTCTTCTGCTGGTTCTCCGACCTAGGACGCTACGCCTCCTCTGCTACGGATCCTTCGCCTGCTACGCACTCTACACTTTCTGCAGGAGCGGCTTTCATTGTCCGTATTATTCCGGCCTGGGTGGCGGACTGAACCTTCTGTTCCTCTCCTATGCCTGGGTGGCCGGCCTGAGGATCGCCGACCAACGAGGTGACAGATCCGAATCCTTAAAGGATCTCCTCATCCTCTTGATGATGGTACCCGGAGTCGATCTGCTGGTTTTGATGATTAGTCATACGCGGCACCATGATTGGACATTATTTTTCCTGCACGATCTCTTGCTCCTTTCTGCCCATGTTGGGCTTTTCCTTGTTATTTGGCTTGTTTTACGGTTTCCCTCAACTGCCCTCCGGAAGGGAGGGGGGGGCACCCTACTGCGCTTCTTAGGTGATGTTTCCTACCCGTTGTATCTCTTGCATTACTGGATCTTTGCCTACTTGGCATCGAAAGGATGTCACAATCCACTTCTGCTCACACTGGGCGCCATCGTTTTCTCGGCATTTGTCTATATCTGCATCGACCGTTATTCCCAGAGACGTCACCTGAGGACAATTGCCACTCCATGAAAGCCACGATCTGCATCCCGACATACAATCAGGCTGAGTACCTAGGAACTTCAGTCCTCTCGGCATGCAATCAGACGACACCCTGCATTGTTGTTGTTTCTGACGATGACAGTACCGATCATACAGTGAGTGTGATGAGGGCTCTGAAAAAAACCTGCCCCGACATCAAATATACACGGCAACAGGCCAATCTTGGGCTGTCAGCCAATCATCGGTGGCTGCTGGAGAAGGTAACCACTCCCTATGTTGCGGTGCTTCATTCGGACGATTATCTCGAGCCCGCTTATGTTGAACGTCTCGTGACGCTCATGGAAATGTATCCACATGCCGGTTACGCGCATGTGGCAGTCCACGAGATCAACGCATCTGGAAAGGTCATCAAACGACGCTTTCTTGCCAGACCCTCGGGGTATCAGGGAGCAGAAGAAAGCCTGCGCTCCATGGCGAGCGGCTACCGAGTTGCGGCCAATATTTGCCTTTTCAGGACCGAGGCACTGCGGAGTGTCGGATTCCACAAAGATGATATGAATTTCGCGGAGGATTGGGATCTTGCCGTACGTCTGGCGGATGCCGGATGGGGGAATGTCTACAGAAACGAGGTCCTAGCGAACTACCGTGTGTGGAACGATAACGCTGGATACAGGGAAGGCCGCAAGGCTATCGAGCTATCCGGCATCAGTCGTGTTTTCGCAGAATCCCTAGAGCCCGCGTATGCCACCAGGGAATGGGATTCAGAGATTCTCCGGAAGGCACGCCGAAAACTTGCCATGAAACATGCCCTTTTTTTAATCCATGTTCCCCGGAAGTCCGAGGATTATACAAGACTGATCACTCTTCTCATTAAGTTGGGTGACTGCCGCTCACTTAAAAGAAGGATCTGGGCAGTGGAGACAGGATTCGGCCCACTAATTGAAGCAAGGTTGAAAATCTGGGGATGCACAGTCCGCCTCGTCAAACAACTGCTCTCCCTCACTGGCCTTCTTACCCCCCTTAACTCTCCCTCTCGGTACTCTTCCGACACACCCTCATGACAGGAACGACAATATGCATTCCCTTCCTTTTTCTTTCTCGCATTAGCCTGATGAATTCACCCCGTTAGAGCAGTCTTCATGATCCATGCTAGTCCATCTCCTGAGCGCCTATCCCGAAGCACCCATACTGCCATATAATTTCGCGGCGGAGTGGCTTAGGGAAAGTGCCAGCCTGGATCCGTTCGGACAACACCTCCTCTGTAATGATCCGGAGAAAGCCGACCTCATCCTCTTCGTAGAATCCCATCCGGGTGACGACCCATTCTTTCTCAAAGTCGTTTTTCACCCCCTTCGTCGCAAATATCCGGAAAAATGCTTTCTGTATCACGATGCCGACACCGCGATCCCGCTGGTGAAGGGTGTTTATCCATCCATCAGAAGTAGGGACTATCTCAAGGATCGATGCCGCAGCGGTTGGTACATCGCTAGGATTGAGCAACCGACGATGCCCTCCCTCCCTGAGCACAAAGGATCACCGAGTCATCTTTACTCGTTCCTGGGGTCAAATAACTCCCTTCCTCGTAAAAGGCTATTTGCCATGTCCCATCCCATGGGTCTTGTGGAGGACACTTCAAATCGAAGGCTCTGGGATTTGCCAACCCTCACTGAAAAGGAGGCATTTCATAAACGTTTTTCCGAATCCATCCTTGCCTCGAGGTTCTCTCTTTGCCCGGCAGGGATCAGCCCCTGCTCTTACAGGCTTTTCGAGAGCATGGAACTGGGCGTAGCACCGGTTATCATTTCAGATGACTGGATTCCTTTCGAGGGACCTTCTTGGGATCGTTTCAGTATCAGGATTCCCGAGCGTCATATCCCGGAACTCGCAAGGATCCTGGAAGAGCGCGCTACTGAAAGCGAGGCCATGGGAATTGCAGCGCGGGATGCATGGGAGAAGTGGATCAGCCAACCCGTCTCCTTTCACCGATTGGTCGAATTGTGCTATGATCTCTCAAAGGAACAATGTGGATTCCTCTCCCCTCTCCGATCATGGATGATGCTAGCACGCCTCTCCAATCTGAGGACATTGATGCGCCCCGTGATTCACTCGTTACGAGACCGTACATGAGTCTTCTGCTTCGAACTATCACTGCGTGCTAAAACGCAGATTTTCCCTAACAACTTGATCCCGTGAAAATCACCATTCTCCAAGGGGCTTTTTTCCCTGTTCCGCCCGTCCTTGGTGGTGCGGTGGAGAAACTCTGGTACGGCTTAGGACGGGAGTTCGCCCGCTTTGGTCACGAAGTCACCCATGTCTCCCGCTCCCATCCGGGCTTTTCCGAGGAGGAAATGGATGGGGGAGTACGCTACCTTCGGGTCTGCGGAGAGGAATCAAGTAATAACCTCCTACTCCTGAAGTTCAGAGATCTAAGGTACACGCTCAGGGCTATCCGGGTAATCCCGGATGCCGACATTTTGGTAAGCAATACTTTCTGGCTACCGATGATTGCTAACAATCCAGCAAAAGGAAAAATCATTGTGAGCGTGGAGCGAATGCCCAAGGGCCAAATGCGCTTTTACCCACGAGCCTCACTCTTTCGTGCTTGCTCTACAGTCGTAGCTTCCGCCGTTTGCAAGGAACTCCCTCCTGGGGATCAACGCGTCCGGATGATTCCCAATCCCTTGCCTCTTGCGATTGAAGCATCCATCGACTTCTCACTGAAACAACCCATGATCCTTTACACGGGGCGAATTCATCCCGAGAAGGGCCTCGACCTCTTGGTCAGCAGTGCCGCTAAGCTGCCTTCTCCCTGGAAGGTGGTGATCGTTGGCCCTTACCAGGAAAGCCAGGGAGGAGGAGGCTATTCGTACCTATCAAAGCTCAGGCAGCTTGCTGCCGGTTCTCCAGTAGAGTTTCACGAACCGATCTTTGACGCTGAGAAACTTTCTGATTTTTACAAAAAAGCTGCTGTTTTTGTTTATCCAACCGTAGCAGAGAATGGAGAGGCTATGCCCATCGCTCCCTTGGAAGCAATGGCTTGGGGATGCGTGCCGGTAGTTCCAAGGATGGAATGCTTTAAGGATTACATTCATGAGAATGTCAACGGATTGTACTTTGATCACCGCGCGAACTCTCCTACCAATGAATTAAGCGTTATTCTGAATTCCATCATTTCGGATCGACAGAGATGCAGAGAGCTGGCCACACAGGCGCAGGAAGTCCGTTCTTCTCATTCTCTGGAGAGAATCTCTGGAGCATTATTGGAACTCTTTTCAACGTTCATCCCATCTGCACAAACCCTGTGATCCATTTTACGAATCTGGGTGACACGACAAAAAAGCCATCGATTCTATTCATCAACAGAGTCTACCCCCCGTCAAATGAGGCAACGGGAAGACTTCTGAAGCTGACTGCAGTCTACCTGCAGAATCATGGATGGGATGTCACCGTTATCCACACAAATGCATTCCAAGGAGGGTCCTCCGGAAATGAGAGGACCGATGTTAGCGAGATTAGGATAACTGATGCAGGAGTGAGCAAGCATAATCTTTGGGCGCGTTTTCGTAGCTATCTGCGGCTCTATCCTTGCCTTCTTTTGGCATCCCTGAATTCAGGAACTCAGGATGTCGTAGTGTCGATGACAGATCCCCCAATGCTGCACCTGCTCGGTTTATTGATCGCGTGGCGTAAAAAAGCAAAACACATATACTGGGCACAGGATCTTTTTCCCGAAATCGCCGCCGCCACAGGGGTATTTCACCCATCGGGATTCATCAAGAGTCTTCTCACGGGACTAAATCGGCTGATATTGCCGCATGTGGATTTGGCAATCGTTGTTGGGCGTTGCATGATACCAAAAATCACCCTTCAGGGGGTTACTCCCAAAAGGATCCGCCTGGTCAGAAACATTGGAATGGAACGGGATATCCACCCAATTAAACACGATGCCAATCCCATGAGGGAGTCGTTGGACCGGTGCAATCAGTTCGTCGTCTGTTACTCCGGAAATCTGGGCAGGGCTCACGATATGGATTGCATGCTTAAAGCCGCAGAATCGCTGCAAGAAAAGGGAGATAACGGCGTCGTTTTTCTGATCGTCGGCGGTGGTGCCGGGATCCCCTCCTTGAAGGAAGCAATAAAGGAAAGAAACCTCAGGAATATCCTACTGAAACCAGGGGTTCCGCTTGAGCAACTCTCCGAAAGTCTATCGACGGCGGATCTGCATCTCGTCACGATGAAACCCGAGGCGTGCGGATTGTTAGTTCCCTGCAAGTTCTACGGGATCCTCGCCTCAGGGCGTCCCTGTGCTTTCATTGGCCCGGAGGATTCGGAAGTTGCAATGCATCTCAAAGAGCACGGGGGGGGAATAGTGATCCCCAATGGGGATCCAGTGACTCTGGTAGATTTTATTGAAAAACTCAGGGATCAACCGGACTTGGCTCGAGAATTGGGCCTTAAAGCACGATGCTCTTTGAAGTCTTATACCGATGCTGCAGAAGAGTTTTACAATCACCTGAACGAACTGACTTCTTCAAAGTCTTGAAAAGACTGCTTTAGCTGATTTAGCACGCTAATTATTTGCTCACCCAGCACTTAGGATCTATCGAGGGATGCGTCTAGAAATCGGAGGAACTTCAAGCTTCGAGTCTGATTCTAGAAAGGTTGCAACAGCCAACCCGTCAAAACTGAAGGATTCCTCGGCGGAATGTTCGACAAGAATTTTTGCACCCAGTTCTTGTAGGATTTCGAGACAACGGGTGTGCCCCAGATCTTGACCTCGATGCTTGGCAAGATGGGTGGATACTACAACAAACCGAGGCAACTCGTGCCTGGCACATCCTTTCATCGACTCCAGAAATCCATATTCCGCTCCCTGAATATCCATGTGAAGCAACTCAATTTTTTCCCCACCGGATTCTTGTATGAGACGGGGGTAATCCCATACAGGGATGCAAACGGTCAGCCCATCGGAGGCTCTCCAGAATGGAACGGAATCACTATACGCTTCACCAGCACCTGCCTTGACCATCTGAGCGCTCCGGCCGTTCAGCTTCAGATTCGCCTCCCCGATCCGAAGTCTGTTGCCATCAGGTTCGATACAAATGGCATGTGAGCCTGGAACCGCTCCAAGGTACCAATTTGTGTAAAAGGCCCAAAAGCTTCCTAACTCAACCATGAGCGATCCGTGATTCACTTGCTTAAGCAAATAATGGAAAATCTTTTCCTCTTGGGGTTCATGGTGACCGCCCAATCGGGCTATGATGTCATGCTGCCAGTCACCGTAATAGCACCCTGCAAGGACCATGGTGCCATCATGCATCACCTGCACTTTTTCACCATCGTGATCGATGATCGAACCAGCATTCGTCACTTTGGGCAATGATTCGCAATCTCGGCAACTCAATACGATCGCCGTCCGATCGTTGCGTTCCTGATCCTGAAGTCCTTGCTTCATTGAATCTCCAAAAGCCAGTGCTTTTTTGAAAAAGCGTCTCGCCAGTTTTTTGGCCTGCTGATTTCGCAGAATGCCGAGCAAGATCCTTTTATGAATCTTTTCTTGGGGGGTACGGGAAGTCATCGTAAAAAACCGCATAGGCTTCTTCAAAAAAGTTAAGTGCTAGCTAGTTACTTTTTATCTAAATTCGCCTTGTTGTCCGATGGATCTACCTTCTTAAAGATTTTTTTAGGAGTTCTTTGCTACTATCAGTGGCTGTGAAGTTTGGACAGGCCCTGCTTGATGAATAGGTCATTCATGCACTAGCATGATTAGCATTTGGCTCTTCCAATGAAAAGATTGAATTCTTCACCATACGAATCGCCCTGGTCTCTCCGGACAAGAATGCGGTTGATTGTATGGGAAGTCTCCTGGGGAGTGTTCTGCTCTTGGACCCCGAAACCTCTGTACCGTTGGCGACTATTCTGGCTACGTCTTTTCGGGGCCTCCATCACAGGGACTCCTTTCGTTCACCAGCGTGCGAGGATCGCCATCCCATGGAATCTCACCCTCCGTCATCGGGCATGCCTAGGCGACCGCACGAACGTCTATAGTCTTTCACGCATTGAGGTTGGCGAGCATGCAACGGTTGCACAGGAGGCCTACCTCTGCACGGGGACACATGAGATTGATGATTCCTCCTTTGCGCTTAAAACAGCTGGAATCACTATTAAGCCGTATGCTTTTGTAGGTGCCCGTGCTTTTATTCTTCCCGGAGTAACAATCGGCGAGGGGGCAGTGGTGGGTGCATGCTCTCTTGTCACCAAGAATATTGCAGCTTGGACTGTCAATGCGGGCAATCCTTCCAGAAAAATTAGAAACCGTAGCGTTACGCAGCGAAAAGAGAACTAATGCCTTCCAATCCAAGTCTGCCGAGGGAGGCAATCTTGGAAAAGTTGATCAGCGAGTCAACCTGCGATCTCGATATGACGCTGTTTCCATCCATGCAAGGGAGCACCCGAAATCATTCCGGCAATACTGGCTGTCAACAACTGAAGGCTCGGAATCTGAAGCGGAAAATCGACCACTGAGTGCATGAAGATCCCCACGAGCGAGACGATTCCAGAGGCACCGAGTAGCTTGAGCGAAAGGGAATCTCCTTCTCGCGCAAGTTTGATTCCGGCTCGTAAAACTCCAGCAAAAAGAACGAGCCAACAGGCATATCCAACCCATCCCCATTCTACGCAAGATTGTAGGTGATCATTGTGCGCTACATCCCAGCGACCCCTTACAGGAATGTCATCCATGGTAACGACTGCTGCAAATACTGATTCAAACGATCCTGGTCCCGAGCCAAAAAAACCGCTGCGGGGCATCACATGCTTTACGATCGTATGATAGGTCAGGAAACGGTCTCCTTGGAAGGCACTAGCATCAACGAACGAAGGTGAGCGTTTCCATCGAGCCAGGGACTTCTGGTATCCAAGACTAGCCACCATGACGGGAATCAAAAGCACGAGCGACAGAACCGTAGAAAGGGGGAGTTTGTTCCCGTAGCTCTGCCCCATGCCACGCAGGAAGAGACTCAACCATACAAGCCATGCAAGAAGCAGAAGAACCATGATAATCTGTGCGGCTCTGGAGACATTCACAAACGCTGCTGCAATAGTGATAATTGCAGACAAGATCCAGAAGACCCTTGGAACCCTTTCACCTCGACGCATCGAGGAACGGACAGCAAGGGAGGCTATGAAGGGAAAGATAAGATTGATGAATGCACCTGCATTGGCATGATACCTAAATACTGCAAAGAAAAAGCCCCCAGCTTGCTCGTGAAAATTCCAAAAAATGGAGGGTGCTTTTGTCAGTCTCTGGAGCAACCCAAGTAGCACGATGCTGACCCCAACAAGGGCGATGGTATTCCATAAACGGAGAAGCCACAGCCGGTTTGAGACCATATCATAACTGATCCAGAAACTTCCAATCAGCCCAGTGATAAAAAACATCTCTTTGATACTCGTAGAGGAGTCACCGTAAGAGGGTAGAGATGCTATTTTTCCTGGAAAATGATCCAGCAGAATGCGGATGCCCGCATTGCCGGGATAAGAGTTCAAAGCAAGCCCCCATCCCAATATTAAAAGGACAGCACTGGGCCAAAATGCCCAGGCAGATACGCTCGGAAACTTTCTCCTGGCGATGAGGGCTGTCAAAAAAAGGACAAGATCAACCCAAAGCAGCCATGCAATCACCTCTTTAGTCCAGGGTCGCGTGCCGCCCCAGAGCCAAGATGCGACCGCAATATTGACAAGCAGCATCCACCTCGCGCTTTCGTTGATTATTCTGGACACTTTTAAATTTCCTTCGATTTGTAGAAGGAGGTCAAGATAATCTCATTTCTCTGTTAAGAGTAAAATTCATTTATAGTACTAGATAACAATATTTGTTCCTTTGATCCAACCCAATCTCATTAAACTAATTCAGATTGGTATAATTTGAAGCATTTTTCTCAATGGTATCTTAGCTTTTATCTTTAGAATAATAATGATTTAGCGATCGATTCTTGAGCTTAACAATTCTCTTTGGGTTCAGGTCACAATTCCTTCATCGTGCTTACTTTAATTTTATTCTCTTCTTATAATACCATATTATAACTCTTTTATTTGAATCACTATTATAAGTGGTATCAATATACAATTTCCATCGAATCCGCCAAGAAAATGCCCCGGAGGGTTTTCCTCCGGGGCAATCATTCAAGTTTGACTATCAGCTGATCCGTTAAACGGTAGTTCCAATAAAATGAGCCTGTGCAAGAATATCATTTTGGGCGTCAGAGCCAATGTAGTTGATATTGGCGATCAACTTGGAACCGCTATTCGAGATATCGAATAACTGCTCATTATAGGCTGAGGCACCGGAGCCCCATGATCCGCTGACCAAGGAATAATCCGAGGCGTCACTTCCCGTTCCGCTGTAATCATGGAGCTGAAGCGTATCAGAAGCACTGAAGTTCTGAATCAAGGCTACACCACCATTGCCATAGGCATTGGCAGTTGTATCACCGAGGATGAAGAGATCAGCACCAGATCCAGCCGCAAGTGTATCGCTCTTTGCGTTGGTGTTACTGAATGCATAACCTTGGAGCGTGTCGGTGCCTGCACCCGCATAGAGCGTGTCGGCTCCGCTGCCGCCAAGAATCGAACTATTACCCGTGGCGTAGGAGTTATCCAGGAGGACACCGGCTGTGTAGCCTGCTGCACTGAGCGTGTTGGTTCCGGAGCCTCCGGAGACATTGATGATACCGGCATTCTGAGCAGCAGAACCAAGAGACACCGAGCTGCTTCCCGTGAGCTGAAGGAGACTGACTCCATAGACATTGTTGAATGCTGAATCAGTTACAGAACCGGCACTGTTCATCTGCAGGGTGTCTACCCCCGAGCCACCCGCGATCGTGTCGTTACCCAACTGAGCAGCATTGTCAAAGGCGAAGAGATTGCCCCCAAGTGTGTTGGTATCATTGCTACCATCAATGTAGAAGTGATTTGTTGAACCTGCAGATTGGGTGAAGATGGCATCGCCACTTCCACCGGCGATCGTTCCAAATCCTGCCAAGGCGGCATTAGTACCGAGGATCACAGATCCATTGTTTGCAAGCTGGAGGACATCGACGTTGCGTACTTGCACGAATGATGAATCCGTCACTGTTCCGTAGGTGTTGCCGACTTGGAGTGTATCCGTCCCCGATCCTCCTCTGATCGTGTCACTGCTCAACTGAGCCGCATTGTCGATCGTAAAGACGTTACCTGCCAGCGTGGAGGTGTCCTGACTTCCATCGAGATAGTAAGGATTATTTGAAGTGCCATCTTGGCGGAGGGTTGAATCACCAGATCCACCCGAAACGGTCATGATGCCCGCGTTATCGGCATTGACACCAAGATCAACATTTGCACCGGCGCTCAAGGAAAGTACCGAGATATGGCTGACATTGAGGAAAGCAGAGTCATTGATGACACCATAAACGTTATTGCTGATGGCAAGCGTGTCCTTTCCAGATCCACCATATACCGTGTCACCTGGCTGGCTGCTATTCGTATAGAGTTGGCTTGAGTTATCAAGAATGAACAAATTACCACCCGAGGAACTCGTATCATTGGAACCATCCAGGTAGTAGTTGTTCACTGACGAGGAATCGTGAGCGATGGTGGCGTGGCCGGAACCACCCTCCAGGGAAACGAATCCAGCATTGTCGGCATTGAAGCCAAGGACAACAGAGGCGCTTCCTGTCAGCTGAAGAGTCTTGACATAGGAGACACTCGCAAAATTGCTATCAGCGATAACACCCGGATTGTTGTTGATCTGGAGCGTGTCGATACCCGATCCACCGATGATTGTATCTGCAGCCACCTCGCTTGCAGTGTCGATGCTGAAGAGGTTTCCACCACCTGTGGGGTCGGCACTGCCGTCCAGATAGTACGATTTAGCAGAGTTGGAGGACTGGTTGAAGGTGACATCACCGGCGCCACCAATGATGCTTACCAATCCTGAATTATAGACGGCGGAGCCGAGATCAACTGTCTGATTCCCATTCAACTGGAGGACTGAGACTTTGTTGAAATTCGCAAAGGTTGAATCCGTGATTTCTCCGCCAGAGTTGTTATTGATCTGTACGGTGTCGTATCCGGATCCGCCGCTGATCGTGTCGATCGCCACCTGAGCCGCATTGTCGAATTCAAACAAGTTCCCGCTGCCGGACGTGTCGTGACTACCGTCCAGGTAGTAAGCATTGGAGGAAGCAGCCTGTTGGTTGAACGTGTCGTCACCGTTACCTCCGTTGATCGTCGACAGGTTCATGTTGTCGGTGTTTGCCCCGAGATCGATATTGGCGCCACCAGCCAGCGAAAGCACCGTGATGTTGCTTACATTGGCAAAGGTCGAATCGACGATTTCTCCCTGGGAATTATTGGCGATCTGGAGGGTATCGATCCCAGATCCGCCCATAATGGTGTCATTTGTCACCATGTAGGAGTTATCGAGAACGAAAAGATTTCCTCCGATGGCACTCGTGTCATTGGAACCATCGAGGTAGTAATTGTTTCCAGAGGAATAGTCCTGTGTGAAGGTGTCGTTTCCAGTTCCACCCGAGATCGTCACCAGTCCGGCGGCATCTGCATTGTATCCGATGACCACCGAGGCATTTCCAGTCAACTGAAGGACAGGGACGTTGGTGACATTTGCAAAGCTGCTGTCAGCAATAACTCCCGAGTTGATATTGATCTGGAGCGTGTCGATTCCCAATCCTCCCAGGATTGTGTCGGCAGCCACCTCGCTGGCGGTATCGATACTGAAGAGGTTACGGGTAGCGCTCGTGTTTGCACTACCATCCAGATAGTAACCTTTGGTTGAGTTAAAATACTGGTTGAAGGTATCGGAACCGGCGCCTCCCTCGATGCTCACCAGACCCGAGCCATAGGCAGCCGTACCGAGGTCGACGACCTGACCACCATTAAGCTGCAGGAGCGGGATGTTTTGAACAGTGTTGAAAGTGGAATCCGTGATCTCACCATAGGAATTGGTATTGATCTGGATTGTGTCGCTTCCACCACCACCGACTACCGTGTCGTTGCCCAGCTGTCCGGCATTGTCAAAGACAAAGAGATTGCCGGCACCGACAGCAGCAGCAATCTGCGATGTCTCAGCTACACCACTTAGGTAGTAAGGAGCCGAGTTTGAGGCATCCTGAGTGATGGTGCTGCTACCCGCACCACCAAAGATGGAGGAGAAGCCCACGTTGTTGTTGTAGTTGTTGTTGGCGGCGGCACCGAGAGTGACATCACTGTTGCCATTCAACTGGAGAGCATCGACCCCGCCCACATTGGCGATATTAGCGTCGGTGATGCTCGTTTGTGCGATGGAGAGTGTGTCTCCCCTTCCGGCACCAGCGCCATTGATCGTATCGCCACCATTTGACGCAAGCAGGTTTACGTTATTAAGAACATAGAGATTCTTACTGCCATTGCTGCCGTCAAAGAAATAGGCATTGTTACTATCCGGTGACTGCGTGATCGTGTCATTTCCAGCTCCTCCGCTGATTGTTCCAACCCCGGAGGCATTGGAATTGTTGTTCTGGAAGAATGCATCAGCGTAGGCACCAACGGTGATCGAGGCGCTTCCCGTCAGCTCAACATCATTAACACCAGTGCTGGCCGCATTGGTGAAGTTTGCGTCCACAACATTACCTGCGACCTGCAGAGTGTCGGTTCCTGACCCAAGAAGGGTATCAAGCTGCATCTGCGCGCCGGAGGCCAGACTGAAGAGATTGCCTGTTCCTTGAGAAGCACCATCAAGGTAGTACCCCTTCCAGGAGCCTGCTGTTTCGGCAAAGGTATCGTTGCCGAACGCTCCCACGATGGTGGTGAATCCGGAGCTGTTGGCACTTGACCCAAGGATTACCGTGCTTGGGTTTCCGAAGTCATTAGCTGCATCATCCAACTGGAGAGCACCTACCCCACTCACATGGCTTAGCTGTGAGAACTGGGCATCACCGAATGTTCCCGATCCCGTCTGGTCGGAGATGATCTGGAGTGTGTCAGAGAGCACACCCACTCCTGAGCGTCCGATCACCGTGTCGTTACTCACAAGTCCAGCATTATCAAATGTGTAAAGATCTCCCGTACCGCTCGTATTGGCGCTACCATTGATGTACAGATGATTGGTGTTATCCGCAGTCTGAGAAATCGTATCACCCTGAGCACTTCCTTGAAGAGTTAGTATTCCAGCGGCAGCTGCCGTACCATTGAGCGTCACATTGCTGCTTCCGCCGAGCTGGAGATTCTGAATCTGACTGATGCTACTGAGGTCGTTATCAGTAATACCATTGGCAACGGTGAGCGTGTTGATGCCGGAACCTCCGACGATGGCCACATCATTCAGATTCGACTCCGTCAAGCTGTCCCCGCCATTGCCGCCGTAGACAGTGCCAGTAGTACCGGAAGCAAATGCCGCCAAGAGGTTCGAACCGGCAGTCAAGGTGCTGGCTCCCGTCAGTGAGAGTGCCGTGATACCGCTCACATGAGCGAAGCTCGAGTCGGCAATGCTACCTGCTGTACCGATGGCCAGTGTGTCGGCAACTCCAGAGCCAAGAATCGTGTCGCCTGCAGCCAGAGTGGCATCGGCAAGCACGAATAAGTTAGAACTGGCCGGAGAACCATCCAACGTAAAGGAATTGGAGGTCTGATTGAAGGTATCGTTACCGCCTGCTCCTCCAACGACCTTGAGAATACCTGCATTGGAAGCACCACTACCAAGGGTGAGGATATTGCTGGTACCATCCAACTGGAGAACAGCCACATTATGAATGGAAGCAAAACTGTCGTTGTTCGTAAGAGCTCCGGTGAGATTCAGCGTGTCAGTTCCACCACCAGCGTAGATCTGAATTGCACTGAGGCTGGAAACATTTTCCGTGAACTGGTCGGAGACCGAGCTGCCATTCACCGTCTGGATTCCCGTGCTTCCATCAAGCGTGAGATTGCTTGCGGCTCCAAGGTTCAGGATATTGATGTTGCTGAGGCTAGCGCTGCTGAGACTGTCATTAATGCCCGTTGTAACAGTCAGGACATTCTTCACGTCGGCTCCTGTGCCACCCGTGATCGAATAGTCAGTGAGTTTTGAAACCGTGAAGGTATCGCTACCATTGCCACCGTAGACATTCTGGATACCGGCAAGACTTGCGCCGCCGCCCAAGGTCACTGCGGAAGCTCCCGTCAACTGCAGATCGGTGACGTTTTTTACATTTGCAAAGTAGGAATCAGAAATGGTGCTGGCAGTTCCGATGGAAAGCGTGTCACCCCCCAACTTCGTACCGATGATCGTGTCGGCGGCAAGTTGCGCCAAGTTGTTGAGTGCAAAAATATTATTTCCGGATGCCTGACTGCCATCGAGGGTGAAGCCCTTGGTTTCACCCGAGAGTTGATTGAATGTCGTGCTGTCGCCTCCGATGATATCATTGAACCCGGAAGCGTTGGAGAGCGAATCAATGTTGACCGTTTGGTTGCCTAAACCGCCAGTTAGAGAAAGAACACTCACCCCACTGACATTCGTGAATGAGCCTACTGACACTAGGAGGTCATTATTGAGCTGGAGCGAATCCTTACCCGAACCAACGACTGTGTCATTAGCGGCAAGCGATGCGTAATCAAAATTGTAAACATTGCCTGCGACGCCCGTATTGGCACTACCGTTGATATAATTTCGCAGACTGTCTCCAGCTGTCTGAGAGATCGTTGCCGCACCCGTGCCTCCGTAGATCGAGTTGATGCCAGAGGCTCCCGCGGAGGAGTCCAATGTCACCGAACTTCCTGCGCCATTCAGTAGCAGGACATTCATGTTCCTCATGTTGGCGAAATCACTGTCACCAAGTGTCTCACCGGAGACGATAGCGACCGTGTCCGATCCTGAACCCCCAACGAAGGTGCTCGATGCAAGATTCGCTTCAGATACTATGAATCGGGTCCCAGTATTAACTGAACCGACGATGCTATCAGGACCGTTGCTGGCGCTATCATCAATGATATGCTTATCACCGTTGAAGGCCGAACCATTGAGGGTCTGGCCATTGCCTCCCCCGATATTGATCGTTGTGAATCCTTCAGCCGCGGCACCAACACCAAGAGTTGCCGTTCCACCATTGAGGGAGAGAACCTCGAAGCCCTTTGCCTTGGCGAAATTTGCATCAATAATCGTGGCGGCAGAATCGTTGATGACAAGTGTGTCGACGCCTTTTCCACCGTAGAGGGAATCGGCTACAAAGATTGCTTGGGTTGCCACAGAGACCAGATCGTTTCCGGCTCCACCAATAATCGAGGCTCCGCCGGTGACCGAAGCAGTCTGACTGATCGCATCCCCGGCATTTCCTGCGTAGATGGTCTTGATGCCGGCAGTTGCTGCGTTGGTGTCCAGAGTCACTGTGGATGAACTGCTGAGCTGGAGAACCTCAACGCCACTAACCTTGGCGAAAGAGGAGTCGTTAATCGTTCCAGCCGAAGTGAAGGCAATTGTATCGATTCCAGTCCCACCAATGATCGAATCACTAGAAAGAGCCGAAGGGGCCACTTCAAAACTGTCATTACCAGCACCGCCGTTCAGTGTAAAATTGCCTGTGGTAGCCTGGGCGAAGGTGTCACCTGCTGCTCCACCGAGGATCGTGGAAATTCCGGCAGCCTTCAGTGCGTTTCCGATAGTTATCGCGCTGGATCCGGTGAGGGAGAGCACTTCAACGCCACTGACCCTCGAGAAGGAAGCATCGGAGAAGGATCCCTGAGATGAGATAACCAGCGTATCGATTCCAGCACCGCCGGAAATCGAATCACCAGCAAGAACCGATGAAGTAGCTTCGGTGAAGACGTTGGATCCGGCACCGACGATAGTCAAAGCATTGGTGTCAGCAGCAGTATGAGTTACCTTGGAGCTTGACCCCGCGAAGATCGTGGAGAATCCAGTGTTCTTGGCGCCAACTCCCAAGATTGCCGATGAGAGGGTTCCTCCTGCGAGTGAAAGGACCTCCACTCCCTTGACCTTATTGAAATTTGTATCAACAAGGGCGGCGGCTGTCGTGACTGTCAACGCATCTGTTCCGCTTCCTCCAAGAATGGAGTCAGCAATCAACTGAGCAGAAGTGGCAAGCGAGAACGCATCGCCTGAGTTGCCTCCCACGATGGTCAGAGGCCCCGCATTTGTTGAAAGCTGGGAGACTGAAGTTGCACCCAAGACTGTGGCGATGCCAGCCGTCTTGGCTGCAGCGCCAAGGGTCACCGAGGCGCCAGCCCCGCTAAGAGAGAGGACCTGCTCGCCGAGCACACGTGCAAAGTTGGCATCCGTAAGCGACGCAGATCCACCAACCACCAGGGTGTTGATTCCTGCACCGCCAGCAATGGAGTCATTGCCTAGAAGTGCAGAATTTGCGATCGAGAAGAGATCAGCTGCTGCGCCACCTACCAAACTATAGGCTCCGGCAGTCTGGTTGAATGTCGAACTCCCCGCTCCGCCAATGACCGTCGCAATGCCGGAAGCTGCCGCAGCACTTCCCAGTGTCAAAGCATTCGCGCCGGTCAGCGAGAGGACCTCCGTCGAACTATTGTTAGCAAAGAGAGAATCATAAAGTCCCGTGGATGCGGCACCGATCACCAAAGTGTCAACGCCTGCACCACCCGAGATCGAATCAACCGAAAGCTGTGAGGCAGAGGATAGGCTCACAAAATCACCCATGGTTCCACCACCGACCGAGGCGCTTCCGCCACTCAGAGTGAAACGATTGGCAAAGTTGCCACCGATGATCGTATCGGTTCCCGAGGACATGGAAACTGCGGTTACACCCGCACCACCATAAATCGTCGAAATGCCCGCTGAGGCTATAGAGGATCCGAGCGTCAAGTTATTCGCTCCAGTGAGTGAGAGAGCCTGCACTCCATTGACGTGGGCAAAAAGTGAATCATAAAGAGCTGTTGATGCCGCAGCGAGAGAGATGGAATTTACTCCCAAACCACCAACAATCGAATCAGCTCCGAGTTGAGTGGGAGCGAGAATGAAAGTGTCGTTACCAGCTCCGCCAATGAATGTCGTCGCATTCGTATCAGCAACAAGCTGATTGATCGAACTACCTGTACTACCACCGAGAATCACGGTCGAAATTCCAGTCGTTTTGGCAGCGGCCGCCAGAGAGACATTGGATCCACCCGTGAGGGAGAGGACCTCGACTCCAGTTACTCTGGTGAAGGCATCGTTGAGCGTTGCAGCAGCACCAAGGATGAGGGTATCCGCTCCTGATCCGCCAACAATAGAGTCCGCCACGAGCTGTGTGGAGTTAGCAATCGTGATGAGATCGGCTCCGTTTCCACCGACAAGTGTAGAGGCTAGCGTATCAGTAACACGTTGATTTATAGAGATCCCGCCGTTGCCACCAAACACTTTCGTTACTCCAGTGGTCTGCGCATTCACCCCCAGCTCTACTGCAGTGGCGCCGGTTCCCGTAAGCGAAACCGCATTCACATTGCGCACCTGTGCAAAAGCCGAGTCAGTAAGTGAGGCGGCATTATTGGTGATCGCAAGATTTCCGCCCGCAAGTGTCGTTGCACCGCCGGTAATCGAGACCCCCGAGTAACCTAAACTGTCGGCATTGATCGTGGTAGCAACACCGGCCGTGAGCGTAACGGTCGTCGAAGTTCCAAGGCGCGCGGTGCTATTTGCGCCAGTTGCCGCAATGGCCAGCGTGTCCTTGCCGGTGCCCGAGATGAGCACGGCGTTTGCACCTGAGGCGTAGAGACTATCAGAACCAATCGAGGAAATCAGGGAGTCACCGGCGAGCGTGGCCACAAGCGTGTCACCCAAAAGCAGACCCGGAGTGGCGGGAGCAAGTGTGTGTGCTGTCAGCGAAATGCTTGCGGCGGTGAGGGTCGCGCTCTGATAGGTAGATCCAGTAAGTGTGCTGGTTGCGGAAACAAGGGTTGTTGCCATGGTCGTGATTGGGTTGGGATTGCTGGGGACTGCAGGTTTTGTGGTTTTGTGAAGGGACTGACGGTTGTTGAAGTTCTTGGAAAATCTAGTGAACTTCATCACCAGCCATCCACTCGGTCAACTTAACCACTGCAACGATTTCGTAACATTTGCAGCGGCGCTACTATCCGACTTCGTCCTGCTTATTGTTTTGGATGCCTTGACGCTTGGTTAATATCAGCAAACTTTTTTTTAAAGACCGAGTGGTCCAGTGATACTGTTTGAATGCTGTTAAATGAGTGAATTGCATTCTGGAAAGAATGTGACAGTGACCTGACCCCCATGGTTGAAACAGTTGAAAGATGAAGTTTTGTTTGGGAAGAACGAGGAGAACAGATCGACATCAAAAGAAGCAGATACACCGAAGAGCAGGTGATTGGGATCCTACGAGAAGGTGAGAGCTATACGCTGATAAAGACGGTGTGTGCCAAGCACAACATCTCTGAATCGGCCTATGATGCTTCACGAATCAGTCGGTCTCGCCGACCGCCTGGGCCTTGCCGCTTTCCTGGAAGTGAAACCTTACTATCTTGACCTTGAAGCGCGCCGCCAAGCAAAAAGGCGTGTAAGCGCAAGCCCGGGGGCATGGCTGTGAGCGAGGCTAGGAGAATGAGGTCGCTATAAGAGGAAAACAGTCTACTCAAGCAACTAGTGGCCGATCAGGCCCTGCAGATCCAGGTTCTCAAGGAAGTGAAATCAAAAAATGTAAACCCGTCGACCAAGTGGAGGGCTGTCAAAGTCCACATTGAAGCCAGCGGGAACAGCACGGCATCGGCATGCCATGCCCTCGGGCTGCCCCGCTCGGCTAACTAGCGCTCATCGCGTGAGAGTTTTTTGGCTCCCCTTCTTAAAGCTCGTATCATCGTGGAAAGCTGGCGCATGAAATACAACGAGAAGCGGCCTCATAGCGCCCTGAGATACCTAACTCCCAGTGAGTACGTCAGCCGCCACAACATCAACCAACCAATACCATCCGAAATTCCGTTTTGATGTGTCCCATCTCCGGGGTCGGTCATCATCACAAACTTAGCATTGCTGGCCTGCAGAGGTGCTTTCCGCAATCAAGACGGGAATTCCTACTTTTCCGAGAGGCGTAAGAATTCCCATATTCTCTGAGCCGAGTTCCCTGATTCAATACCACAAGCACATCAAAACAATTGATGCTTTTAAAAGTCCTTCTCAGATACTTGAGATCTACTACACATAGAAAGACCGAGTCGACATGAGTGCCGACCCGGCCTAATTCTAAATCAATCCCGCATTTTCTCCACTAGGAGGGTTAACTTTAATCAGTAACCAACCAGGGAGGTGATAGGGGTTGTATTTGTCCATTGGATCTTAATTGTTCCCTCATCGACATTCGCTGTTCTGGTGACGTTATTTGTGACATCACTCAAGGCAATTGTTCCATAGGATATTGGACTCAATCCACTGTTAAGCTGAGTTGTGGTGTACGATTTGATCTGGCTGGCAAGCGAGCTGGCGACAGCGGATGCGGTCCCATCTGCTGCCGGCGCAAGAAGCACATGGACAAATGACCAGAGAGGATAAGCTCCTGACTTGATCGTCTCAACATCGAAGGGTACTCCTCCAATGGAAAGGAACTGCCCATGTCCACTGTAGACCTCAGCAGCACCGGAATAACCAATAAGATAGCTGGTTCCTGCGAGGTTGGTGTTAATGCTATTTGGTATGCTATTGGTGATATTTGTCGTACTCAGTAGTGCGCTTACTAAAGTCGATCCCGAACTATAGCCACCATTGCCGGAGCCGCTCAGCTTGCCATCGATCACCTCTGCGGGCCATGGCACCACCAGGGAATTTGTACTCGAGCTGGAGTTGCTTCGATAAAGCGTTCCATCCGAATAGGGAAGGCTCTGACCTGGATTTAGAACGGCATACTGTTTAACCGCATTATTCACACCGCTAACTTTCAGCGTGGAGCCAAGCCCGATAAGGGCTAGCACGTTGGCTCTTGCTCCAGAGTCGATATTACGACCCGTGAAGTAGATGCCGGCATTGGTATCTGCGAGACGGCTCGTCACCTCGTACGCATTGATATATCCATTGGTAGCCAGTTTTTTCAACTGAGTCAGAGTGATGTTGTAGACAGGAGCACCGGGCACCGTGAAGATTCCATAGCCCCCTGCTGCTACAATGGTGTCCGATTGGGCGGACTGATACGCATTGGTGGCTAGTGCGGTGAGATTTGTTGAGATCACCCCGTTACTCTGGTATCCGTTGGTTGAGTAATAGGCGACCTTGGCTCCGGCGGAGAAGGCGGAACTCTGCTGGTAGGTATCAACCACACCGATCGTTGCCGTCGCATTGGTGACTGAACCAGGCGCACTGCTGTTTGTTGCAACCGGTACGCTTCCTAAGCCGCCAATGACTAATGGATTCCAGAATTCCAGTGTGTTTGGGATCTGATTTGTTACCAGATTAGTCATTGTGACAACTTGGGTCCAAACCTCACCTGAGCCGGTGCCACTATGAGTGACTACTCCGCCAAGACCTACAAACGGATTTGTAGTGCTGGCCTGTGTATTGGTGCTTTTCACTAGATTGGTTGCAAATCCAATGCTGCTTGGTCCTGTGACAGATTGGATGCCTGCTTCCGATCCGACCCAGTATGCCGAGATATAGGTGTTTGTATTGGCTCCACCGAGTTGCCAGACAGCATGATAGGCTTTAGTAATGCTGTTGGTGTCAAAGGCGATGCGCCTACCTGGCGGGTTCTGAGTGTTGTTGGTTGCGAGGTAATCAATCGCTGTATTGGCAAGAGCTCGGAAAGCCGTGGCTCCGGTAATGTAGATAACTTTTGGACTGCTTTGGGCATGTCCGGTCGCGAGACTTGCTGCAGCTATTAGGGCAGTGAGAGCAAGATATTTTGGTGATTTCATTTTTTTTGGGTTTTAGTGTTTAAATTATTATTCATGATCTAGGTCGTGTATGTTTATTTGATAAAAAGTACAACATCGCTGAAGGGCAGCATTTTTGTAGAGATTCATAGTTGGCGAACTTATCCTCATTGATTACTTCAATGAGCACTTTATTGTCGACCATTATGGTCGTCAATAAGATTTATTGAGAATTCTAAAAATTTAATTATGCCCTGTAAGATCCCCGTTCTTGGATCTTACAGTAAAGACACCTCTGCAACATTCCTTCTAAAGTGATGCCTGTACAGGAACGGAAATGGAATCTGCAGCTTTGCGATGTCCGTCATCACCCTCTGATTCATCATCCCTGCCCCCATACCCAATCACATCAATACTGATGATCGAGGGGGCCTGATCAACATCGGTATTAGATGAAGCATTTCTTGAGGCATCGGTCGCAGCGTTGTTATTTGCAGCTGCTGCAGCACTTGCACCAGCGGGAGCGGATGCCGGTGCAGGAGCCGGTGGGGCAGCTGGAGCCGAGACTGCCGTTGCGGGAGGGGCCCCTACGGTTACGGAGGCCGCGATGTTGTCGGCGTTCAGGATCTTGGTTGCCGCAAGATTGAGGGTCCCCGATGAGCGGATACCGGCGTCACCAGCATCGATCACGCCCGTGACGGCGATCAGATCGACTGCTCCTGGAGGGATGCCGACGACGGTTTGGAGCACGCCGATACCACCACCTGTTGCCAATCCTGATAGATCGGTCTCTACATTACCGCTCTGGGGATCGATCAGCACCTCCGTTGGCGGAGCAGATGCCACCGTTTTGGCTGAAGCTCCCGCTGCGATATTGCCCTGATCAGACCAGATCAAGATATCACCTCCACGCAGGGTAAAGATACGACCAATCCCTAGAGAGACATTATCCTGCGTATAGATATCGATACCTCCTCCATGCTCGCTGATGATTCCAGGGGGGGCTAACGTCGATCCAGTTGAGATACTAGCAAGGCTAATACTTCCGTCTGGAACAATCATATCAATGTTACCACCGTTCTTGGTGCGGATATCGCGCGACCACATGGTGATATTTCCAGAAGACCCCCTGACACCTCCCAGCAGAGTATGGACAGCCTGTTCACCTGCTGCATAGGACCTGTAGCTTGGAGAGCCCACCTTGTTGTAGTTTCGTCCCGTATCTCTGAGCACGATATAAAAAAGCTGCAATTCGAGTTTAGCTTTTTCTTCCGGACTCAGCTCGGACGAAGCGGGCTGGAAACTTGCGGCTGTCACATTGCCTGCCAGAGGATCGCCGGAGTATGTCATCGTATCGGCCAGTTCAGAGAGATATACAGACCCGCCTTGCCCGCTGATCACAGTGTTGGCAAAGGTGTCTAGGTTGATCCCATGCGCTGAGGATAAGCCGTTTGGCAAATTGACTCCGGCTCCAATGACAAGATCAGCTCCCTGGAAGGGAAGGCTGGGATTACGGTCGTTACCTATACTCGTAATGCCAACCCCTGTTCCATCGGCATTATTAGGACCATTTCCGAGATCGACATTGACTCCAGCAAGCACCTCGAGCGTACCCGGTCCGCTGACCTGAATGTCACCAGACTGAAGGGGAATGGCAATGTTTTGCCCGTTCTGAGACTGAGAAAGTTGTTGTAACGGTGATTTGGGATCCCATGCATTAATGGAGCCTCCTGCAGAGACAATACTGAAGTCGGATCCGGCGTTGTTCTGAATATAGATTCCAACATCCGTGATATCTCCACCAGCCACCACATCAGCCTGTTTCGACGAAAAGAGAGTCAGACCAGAGATGTTGCCGGCCACGGCGATGAGTTGAAGTGACTGGAGGTCCCCCGAGTGCAGCAGCGAGGAATCGTGGAGTTGCAGCTTCTTCTGAAGCACGCCGTTCACGCCCACGAAGGAACCGGTCTCGGCAAAGAAAGGATCCAGATTAAGGGTGCTATTAAAGGAGCCTGCTCCGGGACTTTGCGGCGACAGCGGGGTGGGAACAACCGATGGATTCGCATCAGAGAGATTGATTTCAGAGGCCACCCAGGCATCCTGCCCACCTGTATAACTGACACCAGTGGGTGACATGCCGTTGATATTTCCACGGGCTAACAGTCCGATCGTTCCAATCGGGGAAGGCATCGTGGCAAAGGCTCCCTGTGCGGGCGTTGTCCCGTCACTCGCAATGCTCGCCTGCAGGGTGATATCACCCGTGAACGCGGTCGCAGTCATCGTGGGTGGCAAGAGGGACATCTGCGTGCCGAAACCCGTGAGCGTCTCCACGCCGTCACTTCCCGTGACATCAATTCGGAGCCATGGTTGGTAGTAGGAGACCTTGAAATCATCGACCGACTGGCTGGGCGGCACAAAGCCATTCATCCAGAGTTCCAACAAGGGTGTCGGAATACCTGCGCCGGGTGCCTCAGCCGAATCACGAAATGTGACCGACCCGGAAAGGGAGGAAACATTGACCGCGGAATTGGGAGCGTATGTTGAAAAATAGTCCTGATACCAATAGCTGTTGTTGATGCCCTGAGGCATGAGGAAGAGGTTGCCGACCGGCCCCAGAAGAACGTTTCCGTTCGCCTCCAAATCGAAGGAACCTTTGCCAAGAAAGAGCGTGGTGGGAAGGTAGCCATAGGAGTCGCTGGTCTGTGCTCCGGGGGCCATGCTTTGGGGAACAATCGGATCACGTGTTGGGTTGGTGATAATGCTCCCCCCGGCTTTGAGAGTTCCGTTACCGCGTTCCACATAATACACACCGGCATTGATATTGCCACCTGCAGAGACCTTGAGATTTCCACCTCCGGTCTCAACCATCGTTGCCTGGGAGGGGGAGATCGGCACCCTGACCTGAGTTCCAGCCTGAGTCATCAACTCATCGACAGCCGCCGGGTTGGCTGAGGCAATGCTGCTGGGTGTAACCCCGAAATTAGCCGCGATTGAAGCAAGGGTATCTCCGTCATTCACCGTGTAAATGTCGCCGTTGGCATCAGGAATCGAAAGTGTCGTGTTCGCGGCAGGTTGCATTGTTCCGATAGCGCTACCATTGATACCGGCCAGCGTGGCGGCCGGGATGCCGACTTGCTGCGCGATTTGACCAAGGCTCAACCCTTCGGAGGGAATGAATTGGGTTCCCGTCATGCGTGCCTGAGTTGGAATGGCTGCATCGACATTATTGACACTCCCCCCTGCACGCATCGTGATATTACCACCACCGAGAGCACCGACTCCCTCGAAGAAGTTGCTGAAATCAACCCACCAAGCGGTTGAGGTGATTTCCGTCTGCGAGGAGGTGATGGGAATTCCGTCGTTGAGACCAATGATGAGATTTCCACTCGAATCATACTGGGCATAAGTCTTTGTGAGCAGGGCGAAGTTCCCTGATCCGGGATCGGTGGCTCCGCGGCGGTAGAGCCAATTGTTCGGCATTTCACGAATAGAATCCGCAATCACCTTTCCTTCGGAATCGAGAGTCAGATGGCTGATATCACCGCCGACATTCACGTTGATATTGCCACCGGCATAGCTGAACTGAGCCGGATAAACTTGCGGGTTGCCACCCGTGACCTGATTTCCATTGGGATCCACAATCTGACTTGCGTTCCCTATACTCGGATCGTTGGGATTCAGGAACTGATACCCATTGAACTCATTGAGGGGTTGAGTGATCGGTGTTCCGTAGGGCAGGGCGGTTCCATCGGGAGCAAGAGTGTTTCCATATCCGGCAAGCTGCACCTGCTGGACATTGCCCAAGTTGTTGTTCATCCATTGATCCACATTATTGAGGTAGGGGGCAGGCGTATCGAAAGTGCCGCCCATCGTCGGATCGGTGACCTGAACACCGGCTGAATAGATCGAGGCAAACTGGTTCCAGAGTTGCAGGCTTCCCGCCGCATTGATCCCGATATCCCCGGTTCCCGTACGGATCACTTGATAGTAACCCAGCAGAACTTGGGCAGTCAGCGCAGATTGCCCGTCGGTTGGATCGAAGTTTTTTCCAGGTATTCCGAGCATCACACTCCCAGTGGCACCCTTCCCTACGGCATGGGTGTCGGCCGCACTCAGGTCGGCACCTCCCGTGAGTTGGTAGGACCACGACTGGAAGTTGGCAGGCAACAACGTGTTCTGCACCATCAGCGGAGCATTGTAAACACTTCCCAAGAAGCTTCCGTAAGGCCCATAGGATGTGGCAGCGAAGCCATCACTCAGGGTGGCCCTAAAGTAAAGATTCCCCTCGGCGCGTAGCGTTAGGAATCCCGGCGCACCGGTCGGGCCTGCACGAAGCGTCGAGAGATCCCAGTCATTATTGAGTACGAGATCACCGCTTCCTGGAACATAGGATCCATTGACAAAACCTCCGGAAGTGCTGTTCCGGTTAATGATTTCGACGCCGGGTGCCATATTGAAGGTGAAAGCGTTGATCATGCGGTTGGCCGTCTGTAACTCGCTAACCAAAGTAGTCTTAAGCTGATTCTGTATCGGTGAACCGTAGAAATTAGCGATATCCTGGGTTATTTGGGACCCTATAGGTTGGCTTCCCTGCACTGAGCCTTGGATAATAGGTATCGAGTTCTGAAGATCACCATTGTGCTGAGAGTCACTCGTGATGTCATAGAGCATGTATCCTTCAAGTGCGATACCCGAGGCTCCAATGACCTTCGAAGAAAGTTCCGCAACCTGAATACCAGTAGCATCTCCCGTCGTGGAATCAACAACGAGCGGTGCCCGCAGATGCAGGGTGCCGGAGAACTGATCCGAATTACCTGCCGTGTCGATCGAGCGAGGCGTAGCATTTACCCCCAGATCGATCGTGGATCCGGATTGGAGATTGAGCAAGGCAGCCTGGTTGATCTGACCATTGACCTCGGCCCCCGCACTGAGAAGAACCGATCCTCCTTTACCCGCCGCATCGTAGTCGTCGGCATGAACCGTGAGAAGAGATCCTTTTTCCAAATTGAGACTACCCGAGGCGACCAGTGCAATCAATCCTCCTGTCGTCACCCCATCGCCGTTGGCCTTGATTCCTGAGGCGTTGATGGTCCCGGTGACATCAATCGAACCCTGATCGGCGGTAAGAGAGAACTGGTGGGCTTTTGCAACGGTGTCCACCGCGACATCACCATTGCGTATCTGGAAGGAGAGCGATTGAGTGAACCCATCTGCGTTCAGTGTCGGTACGAGGGCCGAAAGGGCGGGCAATGCACCCACATCCAGAGAGAACGTTCCGTTCTCTCCGCCGTTTCCGCCCGTCGCGGAGAGTTTCGCGGAGGAATCGATCCTGAAGGTGTCAGAAGCCGAGTTACCAGTAACGATGGAAAGCGAACCTGCTGAACCGGCTCCAGGTTGGGCTGAGAGATTCAGATCAGCTCCGGGGTCGAAGGCAACGCCACCCGCGGAGGAAAGTGAGATCACACCTCCATCGGTGTACTTAGTCTCCTTGAAGAAGGATTGTGCACTCCCACTAACATCGATCTTCGAGGAGATATCAAGCGTCCCGGGCCCCGACTGGAGGATCGTCACAGATCCACTGGGGAGCACAATCGGGGCTCCCAGCGCAAGCGATGATCCTGTCAGGGTGAGCGAAGATCCCAGACCACCTAAGGGCATGGGCCCGGCAGGAGAGGAATCGATCGTGGTCAAGCTGCCGTTCGGTGAAGCTATCGAAATCACGGATCCGGCCGCACCCGTGAGGATAGGTGTCGTTAGGCTCAAGTTCTGACCAACCGTCAAACCTCCAGTGCCTACACCCTCAACGCCCCCCGAAAAGACACCAAAAACAGTCTGATATCCACCGAGAGCCAAGCTTCCGGGGCCCAGGGTCAGGAGACTACCGGAAATATTCAAGATGTTCCCCGAACCACCGATGGGAGGATAAGCTGTTCCAGGATTATTGGGATCAGTGACACCATTCGCATTATCCAGCTTGATCGTTGAGGCCTGGACTGTGTCGGATGAGACTCCATCTCCTTCGATTTCACCCGCATGGATCGATAGTGAGGCGAGTGTTGAACCTCCCAGCGTCCCATTGCCAAAGAAGTTGATCGAGGAATAACTGGTGAGATTCAATGTCGAAGCCGTCGAAAGGGCTCCAAGAGACGTTCCACTGAGAGCCATTGCGCCGCTTTTTCCATTGGCACCGTTGAAGACAAGATCGATTTCTCCGGCGCTCAGGTTGATTACCTTGCCGCCGAATACCGTTGAGGGATCCAGGGAAGCCGACGAGGAGGAGTCAAGCGTGACAGAGGCTCCCAAGAGCATGTTTCTCCCGTCAAGCACGACACCTGTGACCGGATTCTGGTCACTTCCGGTGCGAGTATCTTTAGCAAGAGGATCGGCACTGACCCGGATCAAGGCACCGTCACCGCTCACGCTGAGATTCTCACCAGGAGCCGTAGCAGAACCGGAAGCCTTCACCGCGGCTCCCTGACCCAGTGAGATGGAATTGTTGGCGACAAGGATAATATCGTTCCCGTCGAGAATGGTTCCCGGGGCAAGAGTAATATTGTTAGCCGTCACTGCGACCGGCGTCAGACCATTCTGGTCAATGGTACCTCTAGTACCGCCAATCAGGAGGCTCCCGAAGCTCCATGAATTAATCTGAGAGGCTCCGAGCACAGCATCCCCTGAGATTCCGTCGTTACCATCCCGCGTGATGCTGAAGTCAAGCGCTGAAGTGATATCGATCGAGGCACCCTTACCTCCCTGTCCCCCCAGACCGAGAACCTGTCCGTTCAATTTCATCAAAGTGGTCCCATTCATCACGAGGCCACCAGCATCCACGCTCTTGGCCGAGGAGGCAGTGGTGTTGAAGAATTCGTTTGCGTTCAGAATACTGAATCCAGCTTTCTGGGAGATGACTGAGGGAGAGTCAATTTCAAAGGTCTGCACGACTCTGCTGCGGCTGACTGTCATATCGAGCCCGTTATCGATCGTTCCGGAAACCAGAATAGAGTCATCGGGTAGCCTCGTCGATCCGCCAATTAACTTCGACGAAGCACTAAGCAGATACGCTCCTGGTTGAGTCGCATAGCTTGACGGTAGTAACGTGTATGTTCCTGACGGCAGTCCCGATCCTCCAGTGAGCGTGATTCTCGACCCAAGAAGAGAACCATCAAGTGCCCCTTCACCAAAACCGTTAGGCGCAAACCCAAACTGATATCCTGGCAGAATGGCATAAGACTGCGGTAACTGTGTCCAGTAGGGGCTGACCGAGGGAGTGACACCGGATGAGACAGTGCGGGCCGACCAGACCTGCCCTCCATAGATAACCGTATCACCAGCAGCATAGGAGACGTGGGAAGACCACGACGATGGAGAAGCAATGTAATCCAGTGTTCCTCCCAAACCTGAAATCCATTGTGTTGCCGTCTCGTAGCCTCCACCCTTCAGATCGATCGTAGCATCTTGCTGCATGGCCACGGATAGGGCGTTGAGGTTGACAGACTTTCCTGGAATTCCTTTGCTTGTGATCACGGTTCCAGAAGGGTCCGTCCAACTTGTACCATCAATAGAAGTGCCGAAGGGAATCGAAAGAGCAACTCCGGTGACAGGATCCACGGCCGAGATCGAAGTCATACTTCCCGGTGCAAGCACTAAGGTGGTGGTGGCCGGGCCGTTTTGAACACTGGAGCCTCCCAGCGTAATCGATCCAAAGGGAGCAGCGAGCGTTCCGGCCTGAGTAATTGTGTCGGCGAAGAGGGAGAGAGATCCTCCGGCCGAGAGTGGAGTCATCCGAGTGCCGCTTTGCAGGATAGTAATCGATCCTCCATTGATGGAACCTGGAGATGGAGCTGCAGTGGTCGCCTGTCCGTAGGCGGCATCTCCCGTATTCGGGTTATAGTTGTTGGCAACGATCGAAAAGGTCGTGTCCGTCGGGGGATAAATCTCGCCCGCCGCAAGTGTGATATCGCCGGTTACTTGGAGTGTTCCGTCGCCACGAATGGCACCATTCACTGCCTTGAGTGTCACCACTCCGATGCTTTGCAAAGAGGTATTGCCCACATCGATCAGACCAGCCACTGACTGTGATCCTGCCACGAGTTTCAGCACACCTGATCCGTAGCTTGAGGGATTAAGGAGTGTCATATCCTTTGTTCCAGGAGCAAGAGGTCCCAGGAATGGTTTTCCCAAGGCGAGATGAGATGCTGAGAGATCCACCGTGGAGTTGGCGAGGAGAAGTCCTCCAGAAGCCATGGAGATACTGCCGGGGAGCGAAAGCGAAATGGGTCCATTAAATGCGACATTGCCGGAGAGTGACAAGGAATCGAAGCCACCTCTCGCAAAGCTATTCACATCCACATGTCCTCCACCTACTCCGCCGTTATCACCGATTAGACCTGAGGAGGGAAGTGACTGACCGACAGTGCTCTCTTGAGATCCACGTATGAAGGAACCAGGGATCCCCAAACTTCCCTGAGTGATTTCTAGGGAATAACCAATTCCGGTATATAGTCCAGAAGAGAGTGAGAGACTCCCTCCAGGAGCAGTTGGCCCACCGCTCCGTGAAGACAACTGAGCATCAGAATAGAGGGCATGGCTTCCTGAGAGAGTGATTGAGCCTCCGGCACTCTCCACTCGGTATGGGATTAGTCCGGCAGCGCCCACATTCCCGAGCTGATAAGGTAAAAAATCATAAACTCCACCAGCTCCCGAGGCATCAACGATCGAACCGGCCTCGGCAAGGATATTTCCACTGATCGCAATCGAACCACCCGGAAGAACAGTGCCAAAACGTGTCCTCAACCCCATAGGATCTTGGACCGTGAGATTCTCGCCGGCCGTAGAAATCGATGAGGAGGAACCCACGTCCACCGTCACTTGGGGTGTTAAAGGAGCATTAATATAATTCATTGGATAATTTCCAGCACCGGATATTTTAATGCTTCCACCAGGCACAGAGAGGGAACCGAGCAGAGTGACCGTGTTGCCAGAAAGCGAGAGTGCCCCGCCTTTACCCGTTGCCTCGCTTTTCATAACACTTATCTGCGGATTGAGATTAATCGAGGCTCCAGCCCCGATAACCAAATCACCACGCACAAGGAGACTTTGAGACATCCCATTGCCGAGTGTTGGTAAATTTGGATCACTCAATCCTGTTGCATTGAGGCTAAGATTTGGTGCGCTGGCATAGGGAGAGGGAGGGAAAAAATCATTCATAACCAAAGAGCCACTCGAGACGGTGGCGATATAGGAGGAGACTTGAGGGTTAATGACTGATCCCTCCACCACCGTCATCCCGGGAAGATATGAAATATTTCCACTGACGGGATCCGTGACATCGATTCCCATTCCGCTCAGTGAGAACGTACCAAAACCTCCTTGGTTGAAAAAGGCTGGATTCAATTCGATAACACCCTGCGAAGCCGAGGAACCGCCGATCTGGAATGCTGCGGCCGAGAGCGCGAGCGTGCCACCCGTGGCACCCCACCCAGCCACGCCGGAAAGAGTGGTGCCCAACTGCAATGACCCGTTGTGAATATCGGTGAATTCATTACCCTGACCGGCATTGACGCCGATCGCTCCGGCGTTGCCATAAGTTATTTTTCCCGAGGAGCTCAACAGGACACCTCCGGATACATCGATCTTCCCACCACTGAGATTCACTCGATAACCAGTGATCGAGACATTTCCACCATTCAATGCGATCACTTGACTCCCAGACTCGGATGCCGAGGAGAAATCGTTGACGACTGTCCCCGATGAATTGATCAAGGCATTCTGGCCAATTGTCACAATTCCTGACTGAGACTGCACGAAGTTGCCACTAACTGCATTGCCAGACGCATCAAGATATGAGGAGCCGACTTGAAGGACTTTTTCGCCTGTTCCCACCATCTGGAGGACATTAACGATGGGACTAAGGACTTGGGATCCAGCAAAATAAAGTGAATAAGGAACCAGATCCCCCGTCAGCGAGACAGATCCGCCGGGCGCGGATATACTCCCCTCGATGACCACCTTAGAAGCCTCCAGGGAAAGCTTCCCTGTTGGCGCAAGATTAAGGGTGGATGTTAAAGGCAACGTGATCGACCCATCATGATTAAGGATTGAGAGATTTCCGAACCCATTAGCATTCACCAAACCGGTTGAGAGTGCCAGCGAGCCAGCCGGGGCGGCTTCTTGGGCGAGGACAATGGAGGGAGCATTAGCCGAGGTTGCAAAGATGTTAGCACCAATAAGCGACTCCCCCGAAAAATTGAGGCTAAGAGATGAAAGACCGGGCAGCTGGCTTTGCGTCGGCGTATTCCTTAACTGGCGTAAACCCGCGACTGTGACTCCCATGAGCGCTCCATTCGGTACAATGGAGGGAGCTTGTATGGAGATGCTTCCCCCTGAGGCTCCCTGAACGTAGGGAGCCTCATAGGTGGCGGTAGTATTATTTACTAGCCCCGTGTATTTTTGATTGGGAGTTGCCGCCGAGATATCAACGATCCGTCCGTCCGCAGTCATCAGTTTTGTGGTTGCAAAACTTCCACCAGAATACTGGGTCCACCCTCCTGAAACATTGACCATTGATCCGGCTTGCATAACGACGGAATTACCAGCTGAAAGAGAGACCGAACCACCCGACTCAGTCAGTTGAGCGACTCCTTTTTGGATCAGCGCAACATAGCCGGAGACGTCTCCCAAAGGAGTGCCTATCCAGTATGTTCCATTGTACACTCCTGTATTTCGAATATCGATTACTATCTTTTTTCCTCGCACAGGGCTTGTGCGTTGAAGTGGACTGTTAGAAAGCTCAGGCCCGCGGAGTTGAAGCGGATTGGCCGGGTCTAACCCAATGAAATTCTGGGAACTATCGACCGCGACATCCGTGGAGCCCGAGGCATCAATCACAGCTTCTTGTCCGAGGGTGATCTGGCCATCGGTGAGGACCAGTTGTGATGCTTGGGAAGCATTGTTAAACCACTCTCCAGCATCAATTGTGACACCATTGCGCAAAAGGGATCCCGACTCAGAGCGTGCGCCCGGCGTGGCGATCGCACCGGGGGCCTCAAGGATGGCTCCGCTTCCGAAGGTCACTTGCTTCCCAAGGATGTTGACGATGGAGTTCAGGGCAAGCGAGTTGCCGATCACTGTGGCGCTACTCCCCCACTCTGGAAGAATCCGCAGGACACTTCCAGATCCGAGCTCCACGGTACCCGTCAACTCTTGGAAGAAAGGGGGGCCGTTGTTGAGAGTACCCAGTGCATCCGGCGGAGTGTAGTCAGCATTGATCGTGGTGCCATAATTTGCCAGCAGGTCAATACGTCCATTGAGCGAGACCGAGGTACTGCTATCGATGACACCATTCTGCTGGACCGCCGCACCAGCCATCGTGACACTCCCCTCTGGAACTAGGATCAGGCCGCTATTTTTGGCACCACCCGTCATACTGTCGGATGTCTGGACGCTCTGATCGCTTACCTTACCAATCGTGACATCCATGCCTCGCAAGCTTGGATCAGACGAAGGGTGCGGGACCAGGGCGACCTGCAGGCCAGCAGCCAAAATAGTCTGTCCTTGAGGAGTGCTGATGGAGCCATCATTGATGACATTCGGCCCGATCAGGGCGACTAGACCGCCTGTTCCAGAGCCGCTCTCAGGAGAGACGATCGAGGCGCCCTCCTCGACCACCACACTGCCGAGTGGACCACTGACCTTAGGAGAGAAAGAGGGAGTGGGACCATTTTTGCCAGATGATACCGGAAGAGCAGTGAAGAGGAACTGATAGTCAGGATTATTGGCTATGCCGCGCCCCGTAACTCCATTCATGGCATCCCCTGCCAGATTATTATTAACAGGTAACGTCGAGGCCACCAGCGTATGGGTGTTAATGGTCGAACCATTGTGAAAAAGAAGACCATTCTGGTTGAGGATCCAGACCTGACCCTGCGACGTAATATTGCCAAAGATGTGGGAAGGATCCGTAGCGCTCATTACCTTGTTGAAGGCGATCCAAGCACCGGGATCACCATGGTTGCCTTTCTGGCTAAAATTGATCGTGGTGCGCGGACCGACATTGAACTGATTCCAGTAGAGATAGGCATTCTGAGATGTCTGCTCGATGTTCACATAGTTCGGGTTGGCCGCGTTGGCCACGTTCTGGGACGGAGTGATCGAGGCACCGCTCCAGGAAGTGGTCACGGCGGTTCCCTTCACGACTCCAGGCCCTCCACCCTTCACATAGGGCTCCAACCATCCCACCTTGAGACCGTTGTAGACCGCCGGATCGCCATTCACTGTCTGGCCGTTCGGAAGCAAGGTGGCAGGATTGGCCTTCGCGGATTTTGCCGCCTGAGCCTGCAATGCGTTCATGGCCTCCACAACGGTAGCGGCCTGTTGCTGACTTTTCTTGGTGAGAGCTACCGTGAGGGCCGCGGATGCGGCGCCTGCATTGACAAGATTAGGTGCGGAACCCTGCCCCCCGGCAGCACCCGCCGAACCCGCCTTGATTTGACCCATAGTGATGGCGAAGAGGGTTGGAGAGGACGTAAAAAAAAGCAGAATGGAAAGCATCACACCCATGCCCCTGAGTAGAGGGTGAAGATGAGTGCCACGGTAACGCCGTTGAGGGGGGCTGGCGTGAAAGCAAAACGGCTTTCGCTTTCCATCCGCTAAACTATCGGTTGAAAAAATGGGCATGATTCAATGGAAAAGTACCATGATGAGATTGCGGCCTTCAGATGCTAGATGCAAGGTCTTCCATGGAGCAAATTGGGGTCTATTTATCAAATATTAATATGTAATCATTTCAATATACTCAATGGTTCACTCAATCGCACGTTACGTTTCTGACATATCTGTTTTGTAGGAGTATGATCGAAAGGAAACCTAGCTCGTTACTCATGCCACGTGTTATCGTCCTTGCACACTCTACCTCCCTCTCCTTTGCTTTTTTTATTTGAACTGGAAAAATTCATACATCCTCTGAAGCCTCCTCGTGAGCATGGAGACCATCTTCAAAAAGGCTGATCAAAATTTTTGCGGGCAATGTAACAATTTCGCCACAATACTCACTCTGATTTTGAAATTTTTCTGTTCGTGTGAAAAATTACCTTTGCATGAAACATCTATTCCTCAACAGCCTGCGTAACCTGATTCTTGCCCAAGTGATCATGGTTTCCCTCCATGGAGAGTCGGCGTCTATTGCAGAACCCTCACTAAGGACGTCAAAACTTGCCAAAGAAACCTATGTCCTCCCGCCGGGGGAAAAGGAATTTGAAAAAGGCAGGGCTTATGAACGTGGGATCGGAGTTACCCAGTCTTATGAAAAAGCATTGCTCCTCTACAAGAAATCAGCTGACAAAGGAAACCTCAAGGCGATGCTGAATCTTGGAGTGCTTTATCTTGCAGGAAAAGGCGTGGCCGAGGATGACAAAACAGGTTTCTCATGGGTCAGGAAAGCGGCCGAGGGGGGCGATCCACGCGCCGCCTATTCGCTCTCGATTCTGTTTCGGAATGGGCAAGGAACCGACAAGGATCCCGCACAGGCCCGGATCTGGTTACAGAGGTCATCGGATGGCAGCCTGCCTCTGGCCATGATGGAGTTTGGCCAAGAGCTCATGGTGGGAACCAATGGAGTGAGTCAGGATATCCCTCACGGCTTGGATCTGCTCAAACGAGCGGCCACAGCCACCAATTCAGCTGCCTGCATGCTCCTCTTCAAGCATTACGATGAACAATTCATCAAGGATGCCTCTGACAGGAAGATCCAGTCCCAGGATCGCGCCGACTCTCTCGTTTGGCTGGGTAAAGGTGCCGCTTATGGCGACCCGGCAGCACAATACGAGTATGCCCATCAACTCATGGCCGCGGGTAAGCCCTCCGCAGCCTATCCCTGGGCAAAACTTGCAACCGATGCCCATGTGCCGTTTGCCAACGGAATCATGAACGAATGCATCGCCGACATCCCCTCCGAACAGGTCACGTCTGGAGACAAGGAGGCCGAAAGGATCAAGGCAGCCTATCCTAAAGAAAATCACTGAAGCACAGGATGCAGATGGCTTATGTGTTGAAATAGCCTTCTGTGGCTAATTTCTCTAAAAAACCTCATCAATCCAAGAGGTTAGTGCGTTTTGGCATAAGCGGCATACCAATGTGGCACTACCAAGAAAATACCTTCTTGTGCAAACCATCTACTTCCCAGTTGCTTTCTTTTCCTGATCTTCGGCCTGCTTGAAAAGCAGGGCGTCATCGCCGTAACGTGACCTGTAAGCGTCATCTTCAGGACTCAGGGGAGTCGGTGTTGGCTCTGGCGTCGGAACGGTCTCAGGGATCCCCTTGAGAGCATTCAGGATGGCATCCCCATACTTGGAGCGGAATGCATCATCGGCATCCATGGTAGCCTGTCGCCAGAGATCAGCATAACCCGGCGCGAAAGAATTCATGCCACTGTTCTGAATCTTGGCATTGAACATGGAGGCCGCCTGATCCAGCATCGCCCGTTGATCCGGATCGAGTGTTGCCTTGATCGCAGAATTTCCTAATGCAGCGGGAATGGTGATCGGCTCGGGTGTCGGTGCTGGTTCCTGAACCTCGATCACCTCCTCCATCTCAGGAGAGGGCTTCGAGGAGGCAGATTTTCCGGAGCTTTGCGCAGAAGCCACTGGTGGCTGTGAAAAAGAGGGTAGAGAGGAGAGGGATGACGATTCAGGAGCATGGTTTATGCCCAGAGAAGGACTCGTCGGGGATGATTCAATCCTTTCACAAGGAGCTACGGAGGCAACCCTCTGGGGCGGTGCAGAAGCGCTCTTCAGAGTTACAGACGTCATCAGATCGGAGTCGAGGTGACTCTTTTCCTCCCTCCAGAGCTGGATCAGATTGACGGAAACAATCACCGCCCCGATGAGGGCGAGACTGATAAGCCATCGTGATCTGGTCATGGGAGTTGTCTGTTTCAATGCGTAGGGGCAACTACCATTTCATTCTGATGATAGATTTTTTCTTTGAGAAATTCCACTCACTCGTTTACCGCGTAAATCATTCAATTTTTATAATCGAGCGCCATTACAATAAAACAGGCCGGTAGTTTCCTACCGGCCTGCTCAGAGTTTGCAATCCCTCGGTCATCCGAGGGATCGTGGTTGTCAGCTACTCTTAGTAGTTGATGAGCGTCGTGCTGGCTGCAGCAGTCGCGGCAGGTCCATTGGAAACCTTAGTGACCGTACCTGCGTCAACACCGGCAGCGCGGCTGATGCACTGGCTGATATTGTAACCATCAAGGTTTGCGGCACTGGCAACACCATTGGTGCTATCACCGAAACCGATAACTCCGTAGAGTGAATAGGTCGACTGCAGTGTCGCTGTGCTGAATCCACGCAGGTTCGAGGCAATGGTTGCAGCTGCGCTCTGGGCAGCAGGTGATGCGGTCGGAGCCACGAGCAGATGCTCAATGGTGTAGAAGGGATAATTTCCCGACTTGATCGACTCATTGTCGCACAGGAAGGGCTTGGTTCCCGTTCCGGTGTAGGCTACTGGAATCATAGCACCCGTGAGCACATTCTTGGCAACTGCATCATTCCAGCTTGCGTAGCCGATAACGTAGGTGCTACCACCAACGCTGTTGGTCGGGAGGTGATTGGCAGGAACAGCGATCATCTTGGAGCAGACATCACCACCAGAGGAGCGTCCACCGGTTCCGGCGGCATTAAGGATACCGTCGACCACTTCAGCAGGGTAAGGGGTCACAAGTGCCTTTGTCGTGCTCGTGTTGGTGATGACAGAAACACCGTCAAACATGGTGTAGGTGGTGTTCGTGTCGATCACAAGCCACTGCTTTGCAGTGTTGGTGCAAGTACCATTGGTAGGATTGAAGCCGGGCATGTAGCCAAGACCCGACTGGGCCATCGCATTGACACGGGTTCCGGAGTCGGTGTTACGACCAACGACCACGAAGATGCCGTTCGTGTCAGCAAGACGTCCATTCAACTCATAGGCATTGATGGCACCATTCGTGAGAAGGTGAGCAGCCTGAGTCTTGGAGAGGGAGACGATTCCCGATCCGGGAGTTGCAAGCCAAGAGAATCCGATCGCAGCGACCTGATAGTCACTAAGAGCAGCAACATAGGAGTTGGTGACCGTGTTGGTGATGGGATTCGTGCAAACGTTGCCACTGCAGAGGTTGAAGGCAACCGACCTGCCTGCGGCAAATGCCGAAGAGCTCTGGTAGTTGTCAGAGAAGGCAACGTGAGCAACGGCCTGTGTCCAGTTGCCCGTCAAGGTGCCGGCGTACGCTGAACCGATCGACACACCAGTTGTAGAGATAGCTACTCCAGAGGCATTCGTGCTCAGGAATGGCAGAACTCCGGGCTGTGTGCCGGTTGCGTAGGCGCTGGTCTGAGTAACCGTCCAGATCGTGCTGACGACTCCACTGTTCGTCTGCTTCGTGGAGGTGGAACCGACCACATAGGTTGTGACTGGTGTATTCGTGTAAACAGTCACGGGCGTACCGGCCACACCCTGGGCAATCGTCGCCACTGTTGGCTTGACTGCGTTGGTGTAGAGGATGGTGTTCGTCACTGAGGAGTTGCTGGATGTTGAAGAGATCGGTCCCGCTACCGACTGGACACCGGCTTCGGATCCGAACCAGTAGGCCGAGATGTAATTGCCGTTGTTCAATTTCCAGAGGACGGCTGTTGCACCTCCTAGGGTACTGGCAGATCCATTGATTGCCGCTGCTGTGGTAGCCTGAACGCAAGAACCAAGCGTGTTGGAACCATTCTGGGCGTTCACGTAGGCGTCGATGGCACAATTCGCAGCGGCACGGAAGGCCGTGGAACCGGTGATGAAGATCGTTTCAGCAGCGGAGGCTGATCCGATCGCGAGGGCCGCAAGGGCGGCTGCTAGCATGGTTTTTTTCATGGTGTTGGGTTTGGGTTGGTTGATTACGACTGACAGTTTTCGTGTTTTGACTGACGTGTGAGGAGTTTCCCGGTTGTGTTTGGCGATCCTCCTCGGATTATTTGCTGGGTTCTTGGGTTTGGGGCTGATTTATGACCTACGGTTGTCTTATTCGTCCCGTTGTCTCTCATTTTTGTTTTCCGGAGCGAATGGCATTTTTGATGCCAGATGACTCTAGAATCCGATAAAATCTAGTCCTACGGGTAGAACAATCCGTTCCGCTGGTGCGAAACTTTGATTACTATGCCGAATGCCTCCAAAACCGTCATGATCTTTAATGTCACAAGTTTGTCACAATTCAGGCCCACCTTTGTTCACTGGAAAGGACTGATCCCCAAAGCCGAAACTTCTCATAGTGTATCTGGAGAGATGATCCACGATGTCTGATTGACACAGATTCCGAATCCGCTCAAATCAGAGTCATGTTCCAAGACGCCGTTCACAGCCTGATCGTTCAACCTGATGACGGGATCGCCCCGATCCTCGGCACTATCGAGACCGCCAAGCACTCGCTCGACATCAAGATGTTCCAGTTTACCGATCCCGTCCTGATCGAGGCCGTCATTGCGGCCCACAAGCGTGGTGTGAAGGTGCGGGTGATGCTCAATCCCTCCCGCTTCACCGGGGAGCATGACAATGACGAGGCCTTCGAGCTCTTCAAAAATGGGAAGGTGAACGTGAAGGAGACCAACCCCAAGTACCCGATCACCCATGAGAAATCGATGGTCGTCGATGGCAAGCAGGCCTTCATCATGTCGCTGAACTGGGCACCGAAGTATTTCGGCCTGACCCGCGACTATGGTCTGGTGACGAACGATCCCGAGGAGGTTGCGGAGGTGGCGGGCTGCTTCGAGGCGGACTGGAACAGGGAGGATTTCGTACCCCCGGCGATCTCCAACCTGATCTGGAGTGTCGGACGTTCCCGCCAGGAGGTCATCAATTTCATCGATGGGGCGGAGAAGTCGCTCTACATCCAGCATGAGAAGTATGTCGACACGCCGGTGATCGAGGCGCTCGTCCGGGCCAAGATGAAGCGTGATGTGAAAGTCCACGCGACGGCCCTGCCGGTGCATTCTCTGAGGGATTTCTACATCCTCGAGGGGGTTGCGGGTCTCCGCTTGCTCGAGGATCTGGGAATCAATGTCCATAAGCTCCATGGCATCCACCTCCATGCCAAGCTGATCCTGGCCGACAAACACCGCGCGCTCCTGAGCTCCTTCAACATCTATCCGAAGTGCTTCAACGAGCGCCGAGAACTCGGCATCCGCTTCAGCGATCCGGACCTGATCAAGCGTCTGGTGAAGATCTTCGAGTCGGACTGGGAAAGCTCCAAGAAAATGGACCTCACCGACGCGGGCATCCAGGCAGATCGCGAAAAACACGCTGCAAAGGTGCTGGCTGGGCAGAAACAAGGGGAAGCCCATGCCGGTGGAAACTCCAAATCCTGACGCAGCTCCCAGGTCGATCAGTGTTGATCCGCCCAGGGTGAGTCTGTGGGAATTGGTTTTTTTCTTCGGTCTGATCGGACTCACCAGCTTCGGCGGGGGGTTGACGGCCTACATCCGCCGTTTAGCGGTAACGCAGAAGGGATGGCTGACCGACGAGGAGTTCTTCTCGGCGCTGGCGATCGTTCAGATCCTGCCCGGAGCTAGGGTGGTCGGCATTTCGATCTATATCGGGAATCATCTGCGAGGGTTGCTCGGGGCCGCTCTGGCCCTTTTCTCGATCATGACCCCCCCCTTCCTTCTCGTCTGCTTTCTGGGGTTGCTCTATTTCCATTATGGTGAAAACTCAGACTCTAAGGCACTGCTGGCAGGGGTGACCGCTGTGGCCTGCGGCCTGATGGCGAGCATGGTCTTCGAGGCAGGTCAGAAGGCGATCCGGGGGGTCTTCGATGTCGTGATGATCATTGTGACTTTCCTTCTCGTCAGACTAGCCCACATGCACGTCCAGTACGTGATCCTCCTGCTTGCACCGATCGCGATCTGGTGGCACCGTCCACGTCCAGAAAGAAAAGAGGATGACCTGAATCAGAAAGGATCCGCATCATGATCCAGACCTTCGGACATCTGGTGGTATTGTTCATGGTTCTTTCGATCTCCGCATTCGGCGGAGGTAAGGTGGTCCTGCCCACGCTGCAACATCAGGCGGTGAATCATTTTCACTGGATGACAAACCAGCAGTTCGTTGATCTCTTCGGTATCAGCATCATCGACGGTCCCTCAATGATGGTCGTGACCCTCGTGGGTCTGAAGGCCTGCCTTCAGTACGGTTATGTGATTGCGATCGTGGGAGCCATGATCGCGACAATCGCGATGTTCCTGCCCAGTTCGATTCTCGTGCTCATCGTAGGGCGCTACTGGGACAGTTGGAAGACCTCCCCTTGGCATGAATCGATCCAGCGTGCGATGATGCCGATCTCCACGGGACTTATTCTCGCCGCCGCTTTTATCATCGCGAGACACTCGATCCATACGATCCCGACGGCTATCATGGGGTTGATCGCTCTCTGCCTGATGCTCTTCACCAAGCTCAACCCGGTGATCATGATCGTGGCGGCGGCGGGAATCAGCTGGGTGTTTTTACGCTGAGGCCAAAAGAGGCAGAGTCAGGTAAGCCAAGTAGAACCTCGGGCATCGTCTCAACTCATCTTAAGACGGACAGCGACCAAGGAGGAATCGTGATCGGTTGATTGGGCGTGAGCATCTTGGAGGAGGGAGGCAGATGACGAGACGGGTATCCGTTCGCCCTATCGGCATGCCACGAATAGTGTGAGGAGGAGTAGGTGGTCACCGTGTGGAGTTCTCCGGAAACTCCTTTGATGGAAAGCGTTGCCGGATGCGTTGCATCCTTGTTGATGACAAGCAAGGAGATTGCTCCGTCGGGTTGCCTCACGGCGAAGGCACTGATCATCCCCTTCCGATCACGACCAATACGCACCGGGAGCACTTGATGACTGACTCTTGATTCCCGTGTATCGAGCCACTCATGATTCAGGAGTCGCAGCGCATGAAAATTGGCCACGGGAATGGAGTGATTGTGCCCCTCAAGGAGCATGAGCTGATTCCCCCAGGATCCGCTGCTTCCCTCAAGTTTGTTCGGTTCATAGCCGTAGTAGTAGAGCGCATCCCCTCCCCCGCAGAGGAACTGGGCGGCGGTCTCGGCATTTAGTAGAGCGCCGGAAAGGTCGACCTCTTGGCGGCACGGGAAGACGGAGTAGTTAAACTCGCCGATTACCAAAGGCAGATGGAAGCTGCGTAAGGAACGCATGGTCCTCGCGAGCATCCCAGAGGCTCTGGGAAGTTGCTGAGACTCACTCCCGTCAACATCATCGAAGGGATACCACTCAAAGGAAAGAAAGCGAAAGTCGCGCAACTGGTTCCTATGCTTGAGCTCGCTCAGGAAATCACGGATCCACCAGCGCTTTTCAAAGCGGTACGTCTGGTCATCACCCGGCTCCACATCGAGCGTTACGAAACTCGGCCCACCCATTATGGCATCCGGAACAACTTTTCTCACCCCACGGCTTATCTGGACATAGAGTGCCCCGAAGTCCTTGGGATCGACTCGCTGGCCGTCCGGTTCCTCTCCAAGCTCGTAACGACTGATCGGAATGCCCGAGCGCTGGAGATAGGCAGTCAATAGCGTCGCATTCTCCGGAGTATCGTAAAGCACCGGGAGCGCCATCATGAGGGGCAATCCGCGTGTGATGCCACAACGGGCAATCAGATCGATCCCGGGTTGTTCGGTCTTCGGAGCCCGATCGCAAGCTCGATGCCAGGGATCGGTGGAAGAGACATAGCAGAGAGTCTGGGTCTTGTTGGCGCGATGGACGACATGGTCATCAAAATCGAACTTCCCAGCCTCCCCCGCCCTGATCTCCCGAATCGCATAACCCATCGCATCGCGGGGATCCTTGGATCCCGCGGGGGCAGTCCCAGAGCTCTCGGTCATCCAGATCCGGAGATAACGGGCGTGAACTGTTCGGCCAAACTTCAGGAACTGGTCACCACCTTTGCCCCTGCGAACTTCACCCTTAGGAAAAGTGTGCCAGACCGAAGAAAAGAAATTTCCTGGATGTCCCCCGAAATAGGCACGGCCCTTGGTCGCATACTCGACTTGGAAGCGCTTTGCATATGGCTCTCCCCAGAGGATATCGACCGCATTGATGGGGACGGCTTTCCCGAAATCAAGGACCACCCACTGGGGATGTCTCGCATCAAGAACACCCGTGTATGGCTTGCAGAGGTAGGGATTGCTCTTCCAGAAAGTCTTGGGATCTCCATCGTCGAGTCGCGAGTAGCCATCGTCATTCGCCTCGTCCAGTGTATCGCCACGGCGCGGCAGCTTGTAACCATAGGAAACTTCGATCGGGTGTGATGGATCGGGCTTGGAATCGGAGGTCCAATACCCCTGCTGATGATCCGGATCACTCCAACTCCCCTTGGGATTCCAATGCCACGCCTCGACTCCCAACTCGGTCCGCAACCTGTAGGAAACAGGCCCCAATCCGGCACCCAGCATCTGATGCACATTCTTCGGCGAAAGCATCCTCGGGCAATCCCCCTGCTCATGCCCATCGATTCCCCCTCCGAAGGCGTGACAGGGATCAAAGCTCCCGATCGGATGATTCCCGATCTTGACATGAACCTCGCGGGGTATGCTCTCAGCATGCGCAAAGGGAGCCAGCAGCATCAGAGTAAATAGAATCTGCCGATGGTTCATCAACTTATGACTTTGACCTAACAGCCTATAAGGCTACAGCCTAAAACCCTAAAAACAGGAACAGCCCGCGAACTATACGTCGCGGGCTGCCTCTGGGTGGATTTCCCGATGGCAAAACCATGGGGTCTCGGGGAGGAAATCCTATTGAAAAATCAGCTTTGACGCCGTGGATTTTGTTCTTGGGCTAGGCCCGAAGACCGAAGCGCTATCTTTGATATAGCGCTAGGGATGAGAACAACGCCCTGGGACAAAAGCCCAAGTCAAATTACCACTCGAGAGCGCCGGCGTTCTGATACGCCGTTACCTTGGTCTCGAAGAAGTTTGCCTCCTTGGAGAGATCGGCCACTTCGCTCATCCAGGGGAAGGGGTTCTGGCTTCCGAATTCTTGGGGCATGTGGAGGCGGTCGAAGCGGCGATCAGCGATGTACTGGACATACTCGCGGAAGAGGCCGGCATTCAGTCCGAGGATACCGCGGGGCATGCAATCCTGGGCATAGGCGATCTCAAGCTCGACGGCTTTGAGGATCATGGCGCGCACTTCGGCCTCGAGTTCAGGGGTCCAGGCCTCGGGATTCTCCTCGCGGATGCCGTTGATGAGGTCGATACCGAAGTTCAGATGGATCGACTCGTCGCGCATGATGTACTCGAACTGCTGGCCGATACCGACCATCTTATTCTGCCTCTTAAAGGAGAGGAGCATAACAAAACCACTGTAGAAGAAGATTCCCTCCATGATGACGTAGAATCCTACGAGATTCTTGAGGAACTTCTGAAGACCTTCGGTGGTGTCGGTGGAAAAGCCCTCCTCCATGATGGAGGCGGTGAGGGTCATCTCGAAGGCATCCTTGTCGTTAATGGAATTGACCTCGTGGTACATGTTGAAGATCTCACGCTGATCAAGCGCAAGGCTCTCGACGATGTACTGGAAGGTGTGGGTATGGATCGCCTCCTCGAAGGCCTGGCGGAGCATGTACTGACGGGCCTCGGGATTGGTGACATGCTTGAAGATCGCAAGCACGATGTTATTCCCGACAAGGCTCTCAGCGGTGCTGAAGAAGCCGAGATTCCGCATGATGACCTGGCGCTCGTCTGCCGTGAGCTTATTGGACTTCCAGAGTTCGATGTCGCGCTGCATCGGGATCTCATTCGGCATCCAGTGGTTGGCGCAGCCCTTGGTGTAGTAATCCCAGGCCCAGGTGTACTTCAGGGGCATCAGCTGGTTGACATCAACCTGTTTGCAGTTGACCAGACGTTTCTGATCGGGATCGATCCGCTTGGTGAGGTCGTGGAAGGTTGCGGGTCTATCGGACGAGGAGCAGCAGGACATGGTGGTGGGTTCGTTGGGTGTTAAGTTACGTGAGATTTGTCGGTCTTTCCAGTAAGGGTAAGAATTTATTGGCAGGCTTCGCACTCGCCGCCATTGCGCATCGCCTCGATGCTGCAGGCAGCGGCCTGCTCGGGGGTAAACTCTTTTGTCGTCTTTTTGGGCTGATTAACCCAGTTAGGACGGGCCTGACTGGTGCTCTGCTCAACCGTGGAAGCGGCCGTGGCACGCAGGTAGTAAGTGGTCTTAAGACCCGTCTCCCAAGCATGGAGGTACATGTCGTTGAGCCTCTTGCCGCTCGGGGCGGCGATATAAAGGTTCAGCGACTGACCCATGTCGATCCACTTCTGGCGGCGGCTGGCGCACTCGATGTACCAGCCCGGCTCCACCTCGAAGGCGGTGCGGTAGATCTCGCGGATATTCTCGGGAATACGGTCGATACCAAGGATGGAGCCATCCTTGTACTTGAGCTCTTCGAGCATCTTTCGATCCCAGATACCAAGCGCCTTGAGGTCCTCGACGAGGTAGCTGTTGATGACGGTGAAGTCACCGCTCAAGTTGCCCTTGGCAAAGAGGTTCTTGAAGGTTGGCTCGATCGACTGGGAGACACCGGTGATGTTGGAGATCGTGGCGGTCGGGGCGATCGCCATGGTGTTGCTGTTGCGCATGCCATGCTTCCGGACGGCGGCACGGATGACATTCCAATCGAGGGTGGAGGAGCGATCCATGCTCACGGGCATCCCACGCTCCTGCTCCAGGAGATCGATGGTGTCGATCGGCAGAAGGCCGCGATCCCACTTCGATCCCTTATAGCTCTCATAGGCACCTCGCTCGGCGGCAAGCTCCGTGGAGGCTAGGATGGCGAAGTAGGAGATCGCCTCCATGCTGGTGTCGGCAAAGGTGACGGCCTCATTGCTCGCATAGCTGATCTTGAGTTTGTAGAGAGCATCCTGGAAGCCCATGAGTCCGAGACCCACGGGGCGGTGACGGAGGTTAGCATTCCTCGCCTCGGGGGTCGGGTAGTAGTTGATGTCGATGACGTTATCGAGCATCCGCATGGCGGTCCGGATCGTCTTCTCCAGAAGGGCTAGGTCGAGGCCATTCTCGGTGACATGAAGGGGAAGTCCGATGGAGCCAAGGTTGCAGACAGCTGTCTCCTCGGCGGAGGTATTGAGCAGGATCTCGGTGCAGAGGTTGGAGCTGTGGACGACACCCTGGTGATCCTGAGGGGAGCGAAGGTTGGAGGGATCCTTGAAGGTGATCCAAGGATGGCCTGTCTCGAAGACCATGGAGAGGATCTTGCGCCAGATGACGGCTGCCTCGACCCGCTTAAAAAGGGCGATCTCACCGCGATCGGCCATCGCCTCGTACTCGCTGTAGCGCTCTTCGAAGGCGCGGCCGTAGAGGTCGTGCAAGTCGGAGACATCGCTCGGGCTGAAGAGGGTCCACTGACCGTTCTCCTTGACCCGCTTCATGAAGAGGTCGGGGATCCAGTTGGCGGTGTTCATGTCGTGGGTGCGGCGGCGCTCGTCACCCACATTCTTGCGAAGCTCAAGAAAGTCCTCGATATCGAGGTGCCAGGTCTCGAGGTAGGCGCACATCGCCCCCTTGCGCTTGCCGCCTTGGTTCACGGCGACGGCGGTATCGTTGGCCACCTTGAGGAAAGGAATGACACCTTGGCTCTCGCCGTTGGTCCCCTTGATGAGGGAACCGGTCGCGCGGACGTTGGTCCAGTCGTTACCGAGGCCGCCAGCCCACTTCGAGAGCTTGGCATCGTCGCTGATGCACTTGAAGATGTGGTCGAGGTCGTCCATGACCGTCGTCAGGTAGCAGGAACTGAGCTGCGGGTGCAGGGTGCCGCTGTTGAAGAGGGTCGGTGTGGAGGAGGTGAAGAGGAAACTGGAAAGGAGTTCGTAGAACTCGATGGCACGCTCATTCTTCTGGGTCCCCTCATTGATCGCGAGGCCAAGGCAGACACGCATCCAGAAGAACTGAGGCGACTCGATACGTCGGCCGCCAATGTGGATCAGGTAGCGGTCGTAGATGGTCTGCAGTCCCATGTAGTTGAAAAGGAGGTCACGCTCGGGCCTGAGGGCGGCGGCGATCTTCTCCAAATCAAACTCCAGAAGCGCGGGGGCGAGACGGCCAGCAGCGATCCCCTCCTCGAGGTAGGCCTTGAAGCGTGTCGCGTGAGCGACCGTAACATCGTGGTAGTGTTCGAAGCCGGGAAGCGTCTCGCCGTAGATCACATTCAGCAGCAGGCGGGCGGTGACATAGCCGTAGGCAGGATCCTGCTCGATGCGGGACTTGGCGGCAAAGATCATCGCCTTCTCGATCTCATCGATGCGGACACCATCGTAGAGGCTCCTCATCGTCTCATCAGCCATCTCACGGGCCTCGCAGCGGTCCTCAAACCCACGGCAGGCGCGGATCAGGGTGCGGCGAATACGCTGGGGCTCCAGGATCTCCTTGCTGCCGTCACGGAGGGTGACATGAAGCTCGGCCTGAACATGACCGGAAAGATCGCGGTCTCCACGCAGGGCGCGGGCCTTGCGGCGGTCCTCACGGTAAATGATGTAGCGACGGGCCACCTGGACATGTCCCTGAACCATGAGAGCCTCCTCCACAGCATCTTGGACGCGCTCGATCTCGAGCTCTTCACCACGGGCGGCGCGGGTGAAGAGGCGCTGAACCACAGCAGATGTCACCGAAAGAGCTGCGGCGTGATCCTCCGGAGAGAGGGAATAGTCACTGGGAATATCGCGATCAGCCTTGAGTGCGCTCTCGACAGCCAATCGAATCCGCTCCTCATTGAAGGGTTCGCTACGACCATCACGCTTGCGGACGGTGAATTCACGACCCTGAAGGGGGTCGACCCCGCTTAGGGAGAGTTGGCCGGAGAGTGGTTCCATGGATTTAGGGAGGGGCTTTGGGGTTTTTGGGAAAAGTTCCATAAAAACACTATATGTTGTGTCTCGAGGATCGGGTGGCCGCAATTTGTAGGTCAGACAGCGACATCGGGTCAACGAGATTTGTTACAAATTCTTCTTTTTTCTTTTTTCTCTTTTGCGAGGGTAAAAAACTGGGGCGGGATAATGATTTTCCCGCCCTAGAATCGACTCAGCAAGCACAAGAAAGCTTTGTGAATAACTAAACCTTGGAAAAAGATTGCCCCACCTCTGGGCACGTCGGGGGGCTCTCCCCTATTGGCTGCGCGGTAGGAAGGCCTCGCCGGAAAGCAAGGATAGGGCCTCTCCGACCAGAAAGAGCGATCCGGTCAGAAGAAAAGGGGCTCCGGAGCCAGAATCATGCTCTCGAAGGGCCTCAAAGGCTTCCCGAAGTGACCCATAGAGCTTGGGGACGGGATGTGAACAACCCGAGAAGCCCTCTCCCAACGCAATTTTTGCAGGATCCAGCGAGCGCGGAGAGGCTACCGGAACAAGAAAGATCTCCGAAGCCAGTGGCATCAATACGGCTAGCATCGCCGAGGGATCCTTGTCCGCAAGCGCCCCGAAGATCAGTCGGCAGGGTCGCTCCCCATAGACCTCCCTCCAGGAGATCGCAAGTTGGCGGGCGGCGTGGAGATTGTGCGCTCCATCCAAGACCAATTCAGTATCGTGAAAGTCACACCGTTGAAAGCGCCCGGGCCAGCAAACCGCACGGAGCCCTGCCTCAAGGGCCTCGGGAGAGGGCTTGAATCCTGCCACACGGATCATTTCAAGAGCCACAGCGGCATTCCATCGCTGATAAGATCCGGCAAGGCCGAGCTGGATCTCTGGAGATAGCGGAGCCTCAACCCACTCACAGGGAGCGCCAACCATCTCGGCAATGGCCGCCAAGGCCGCAGCCGCCTCTTCCACCTGAGGGGCGATGACGGCGGGCACTCCTTTCCGCAAGATCCCCCCCTTCTCCCGGGCGATCTCAGTAAGCGTTTCGCCCAACCACTCCGAATGATCGAGTGCAATGGGGGTTATCGCGCAGGCAATCTTGGGAGCCATGTTGGTGGCATCGAGGCGACCGCCAAGACCAGTCTCCAAAACCACCACCTCACAACCTTCACGATCAAAAAGATCGAAGGCCAAAGCCGTCACTAACTCGAAAAAGGTGGGCTGATCCTCCTCCCTCCACTCCTCGGTGATCTCCCTCAACCGTACGATCCCTGCATCGATCGTGTCATCCCCAACATTCTCCCCATTGATCCGGATCCGTTCTGCGAACTTCACCAGATGAGGGGATGTGTAAAGACCGGTACGGAGCCCCATGCTTCGGAGGACAGATTCGGCAACGGCGCAGACAGAGCCCTTCCCATTGGTTCCAGCCACATGAAGGCAACGTAGCTTTCTTTCAGGATTCCCGAGAGTCGCCAGAAGGCACTCCATCCGATGAAGCCCCGGATGGACACCTCGGGACTGCGTGGCCATCAGCCAATCGAGTGGGGATTTAGGCTCCTTTGGAGCCCCCTTAGCCTCACTCATGGAAATCAACTGCTTACTTCCCCATCAGGTTCCCGATGATCGTGATGATGGTCTCACGCATCTTTGCGCGCGGGACGATCTCGTCGATAAGACCATGCTCCAGCAAGAACTCGGCGGTCTGGAAGCCTTCGGGGAGCTCCTGATGCGTGGTCTCGCGAATCACGCGTGGACCGGCAAATCCGATCATTGCCTTTGGTTCCGCAAGCGCGATGTCACCGAGCGTGGCAAAGCTGGCCATAACACCGGCCGTTGTAGGATTCGTCAGCACAGCGATGTAGGGAAGTCCCGCCTCGCTATGACGGGCAAGAGCGCCGCTTGTTTTGGCCATCTGCATGAGGGAAAGCATCCCCTCGTACATACGGGCCCCTCCAGAAGCACAGACAATAATCACCGGACGCTTGGCCTTGGTGGATGCCTCAATGATGCGTGTGATCTTCTCACCGACCACAGATCCCATGGTGGCCGCCAGGAACGAAAAATCCATCACCGCCAGTCCGACGGGATGTCCACCCATAGCACCCGAACCCGTGATCACGGCGTCGACGAGTCCTGTCTTCTCCCGATAGGTCTTGAGACGATCCTCGTAGGTGGCGACACCTTTGAAGCCGAGCGGGTCAACCGCTGTCATCGCCGCATCCGTCTCCTCGAAGGTTCCCTCGTCAACCAGTGTCGAGATCCTCTCGTGGGCCCCCATGGTGAAATGATGGCCACACTTGGGGCAGACGCGCAGATTCTCCTCGATGGCCAGATGATGAACCATCTCTGAACATCCGGGGCACTTGGTCCAAAGACCTTCGGGCATTTCGCGCCGATTTTTTCCCGAAAACTTGAGAGTCGGCTTTTTGAAAATCGTCATGGTTTATAATTCTGCAACAAATCTGCGGTGGTTGGGAAGCCTGATGGGGGATCGGGTTTAGGATCTGGGAAATCCATCAGAGGAAAAGATGAGATAAGAACATCTCTGATTTTAATCCCTAGCCCGTTATCTCCCATATCTCATCCCCCAAGTGGCGATTCCCCATTTACCATTACCCCCTCGCAACCACCACGGCAGTGACTTCTGCAATCCCCGCTTCCCTAAGAACGATCGCGCAGGCATCAAGCGTTGCTCCGGTCGTCGTCACATCGTCAACCAACAGCACGGACCCCCCTTCTCTTGTGGAGGGAAGCTTCCGACATTCAAAAGCTCCTTGGAGATTCTCCATCCTGCGGGAGCGATCGAGCCCAGCTTGAGGAGCCGTATCACGAATCCGACGAAGAAGAGAATCGACAGGCACCCCGAGATATTTACCGAGCCTTGCCGCAAGCAGGGCGGATTGATTGAATTCGCGCTCCCGTTCCCGCGAGGGATGAAGGGGCACGGGGACGATCGTATCGAATTTTTTCCGCACGAGCCTGCGATCCCCCATTGCCGCATACAAGAGATCACCAAGCACAGGGGCTAATGTCGAATCCTTGCCATATTTGAAGCGTTTGATCAGCTCTCCACCCACTCCCTCGTAGCGGCATGCAGCCACGATAGCGGTGAGATGCCATTGACGACCATCACAGTTGGTACATGACGTCATACCCACCATCGGATGGGAACACATCGAGCATAGATGCTCTGTCGGAGGCAAGATTCCGCCTCGGCACTCGTTGCAGAGATAGTGATCATCATTGATCCTCTCCTCCCCCCTCTTCAACAAGCTGCATCCACAAGAAGCACAATGAGCCGGATAAAGAAGGCTCAACAAGGGCCTCATCATAGAGGCCACGACCCTAATGAGCAGAGAATCAGTCACGACGCAACGGATAAAGCACCGAACGGGAACGTTCCCGCAACAGGATTCCAGCCAGGATGCACGCGAGAATCAGCGCCCCCAGTGGGATTATTCCCACTGGTACCATGCCATGGCACTGAGGGGGGCCGAAGAAGGGAAGAAGACTACCAGGGGGCTTTACCAGATAATAAGCCGAGAGATTAAACGACTGCTGACCGAGGATCCAGCTTCCATGAAGTCCGATTGCCGCTAAGAGAGATCCCGTGCGCACCGTCATCCAGGCCAGTATAAGCCCTGCAGCTAGCAGTGTCGTGAACGCCCAACCAAAAACAGGCCAGGGTGGGAATGAATTTCCTAGGGATCCAAGAACAGAGAGTCCGGAATACCAGAGGGGCGACGCATCTCCAGATGCCGCTGGCGTAAAATTCAAAAAATGAACCCCGGAAAACAAAAGGGCTGAGAGGATTATTGCAACAACAGGATTGGTTGCCTGACGTAGAAATCCTAGCAGGATGCCTCGGAAAAGAAACTCTTCCAAGATGGCAACAACAATGGCTGTCAGAAGAAGACGAGGAAGAGCAGCTAGGAGCGGTCCTTCCCATTCCGGATACAGTGCAAACGGTCCCGAAGCGAGTGATGCCGCCTCAAGAAGAAGGATGCAGAATAGGCCCGCTAAAATTCCGATTCCAAGATCCGTCATGGGACGAGTGCTCCCATGCAACCCCAATTCTCCAAGGGATCGAACGCGAAGCGATCGAAGCAGCGGCAAGAGTAGCAAAATTGCGGCGACCTGCAGACTGCGTGAAAGATAGCGGTGAAATGGCATTCCCTGAACTTTTCCGATCAAGCCCCCCAGCAGATCCGGCGGAAGCATCTGGATCAGATGCCAGGCAATGGGTGAAGCAAGAGCCCCGCCGATCAGGACGAGCAGAAGGTAGAGAAAGATCTTCCCGAGCGAGCGCACGCAGGGGAAGCTATCACCACAAGCCATGAGAGGAAACCATGAATGGACGGTTCGCGATGAAGACGGTGTGAAGCGGGAGATCCGCGTGATCAAAGAGGCAAGCCTCTTCCGCTTCCAGAGCAAGAGATCCGATGAGGAACGCTGGACCTACTACGATAACAAGAAGACCAAGCCTCCTGCCGCCGATGTCGAGTCACTGATCGATGTGCTGGAGCGCAAATACCAGCGTAAACGCACTCCCTACAGCGATCTCCTTTTGGCCAAGAAGATGCTTGCCGATGTCTTGAGTCCTAAGTGACGGAATAGCGGTTTAGACCGAAGTATGGGTGACTGTAAGTCCAGACCCGCAAACGGGTCGATCAATCCCGGATTTTGCGATAGCGGGCCGGCAACAGCTTTGGGTGCTTTACCTGGATGGTGATCTCAGCGATCGTTAATATTGTTACACCGTTAAAAGAGTTAAAAAGGACTGAATCCTATCATCATGAATCGCTCCCCCTATGCCGTTTTTCTGGCGAACTTCCGGATCAGCCATCCGAGCTAGCTCGGACTGCCTATTGCATGACTAAGATGCGTTCCCACGCACCTTATGTTCATCTTGCGACCACATGAGTTCGATGGTCCGATGCACCCTCACCTCCTCGTTGTAACGCTTTAACCTTTCTAACGATTTTAACTCCTCGGCATCCCGGTTGGATGGTTGCAAACGCAAATTTTTTGGTTAAGGCAGGGGATTCCGCCAATCGACTACGAATCGGTAGAAATCCGTATCTGCATAGCCCCATCTCCTCCTCGCCTTTTAACAATCCCTCCAACCAAGCCTTAGCTTTTTCATGAAAAGGGCTCCTTGAATAATAGTCATAGTATCATTTTTACATAAAAAAACCCCGCATCCTTGCGGAAGCGGGGTTTAAGAAAGATATCGAGAGATTTAGGCCTTTTCGACCTGCCAGTATTCCAGTTCCACGGGCGTATCGCGTCCGAAGATGCTGACACTGACGCGGAGTTTTCCACGATCGGGGTCGACTTCCTCGACGATGCCCTGCTGGTTCTGAAACGGACCGTCAGCTACCTTCACCTTGTCGCCAACCTCATAAATGATCTTGGCAGTTACGGTATCCTCTCGCTCTTTCATCTGGGCGAGCATACCGTCGACCTCTTTCTTACGCATCGGGATGGGCTTGTCCTTAGTGCCGGCGAATCCGATGACACCCGTAGTGTCCTTGATAAAATACCAAGTCTTGTCGATGAGTTCGTTGTTCTCATCGAGAAGGTGCATATTGACGATCAGGTAACCAGGGAAGAACTTGCGCGTGGTCTCGGTTTTCTTGCCGCGCTTGATCTCCTGCACACGCTCGGTCGGAATCAGCACCTCGAAGACATGGTCGCCGAGTTCCTCGGTAGGGATTCTCTTGACGATGTTGTCGTGGACTTTCTTTTCCTGTCCGGAGAGGACGTGAACGACGAACCACTGGTCTTTCGGGGCTAATGCCATGATCGGATAATTGGGTAAAAAACTGGGGGTGTGCCGCTTAGGGCCTGGTCAGGAATCCGACCACATTGATGGTGATGAAATCGAAGAAGGAGATGTAACCGCCGACGAGAAGCATGGCGATGATGACGACCAACGTGGAATCCCAGAGCTCCTTGTATTTGCGGAACCCACGCTCGCTGTCGTCCCAAGGCCACTGCACCTTCGCCAATTCCGCGCGCACCTCACCGAAGTAGGAACTAAATTTATTTGCCATAAGACGATAAGGAATGTGCGAAAGTGAACGAAGGATGCAGAGCAGGCCAGGAGGGACTCGAACCCCCAACAAACGGTTTTGGAGACCGCTACTCTACCAATTGAGCTACTGGCCTAGGCTCTTGCTATGTGTTAGTCGATGATCTCGGAGACACGACCCGCACCGACGGTGCGGCCGCCTTCGCGGATGGCAAAGCGGATAGTCTTCTCCATGGCGATCGGGCTGCCGAGTTCGACCTCAATGGCAACGTTATCACCGGGCATGACCATCTCTACTCCCTCGGGGAGCTTGACGGAACCCGTGACGTCGGTCGTACGGAAGTAGAACTGAGGACGATAGTTCGTGAAGAACGGGGTGTGGCGACCACCTTCCTCCTTGCTGAGGACGTAGATCTCGGCCTTGAACTTCGTGTGAGGCTTGATGGATCCGACCTTGGCGATGACCTGGCCACGCTCAATGTCGTCCTTCTTTACACCACGGAGGAGAATTCCGACGTTGTCGCCGGCCTCTGCGGTGTCAAGGAGCTTACGGAACATTTCGATGTCGGTGACAGTGGTCTTCTGGGTGTCGCGGAGACCAACGATCTCGACTTCCTCACCCTTCTTGAGGATACCACGCTCGACGCGGCCGGTGGCAACGGTACCACGACCTTCGATGTTGAACACGTCCTCAACGGGGAGGAGGAAAGGCTGATCCTTCGGACGCTCGGGCATCGGGATGTAGTTATCGACGGCCTCGATGAGGGCGAGGATGTTCTTCTCCTGCTCGGGATCTCCCTCAAGGGCCTTCTTGGCGCTACCCTTGACAATGGGAATCTCGTCGCCTGGGAAGTCATAGGACTTGAGGAGATCGCGGACCTCCATCTCAACGAGGTCGAGAAGCTCTGGATCATCAACAAGGTCAACCTTGTTCATGAAAACGACCAGCGAAGGAACACCGACCTGACGAGCGAGCAGGATATGCTCACGGGTCTGGGGCATCGGACCGTCAGCGGCGCTGACGACGAGAATCGCACCATCCATCTGGGCGGCGCCGGTGATCATGTTCTTGACGTAATCGGCGTGTCCCGGGCAGTCAACGTGTGCGTAGTGGCGCTTCTCGCTCTCGTACTCAACGTGCGCGGTGGAAATGGTGATACCACGAGCCTTTTCCTCGGGAGCCGCATCGATCTGGTCGTAGGCGCGGGCCTGGGCTTTACCGGTCTTTGCCAACACGGTGGTGATGGCAGCGGTGAGGGTGGTCTTGCCGTGGTCAACGTGTCCGATCGTACCGATGTTCACGTGATCTTTTTCGCGTTTGAAGGCTTCTTTTGCCATAGTGTTGGGTTGTGCTGGTGGTTGTTTTTTGTTTGGTGATTCGTTCCTCTGGAGCCCATGACCGGGATTGAACCGGTGACCTCGTCCTTACCAAGGACGTGCTCTACCAACTGAGCTACATGGGCCTGTCCGGTCCGAAGACCGGCCAAGTTGTTGAAAGAACAGAGACCCGGACGAACCGGATCGATTCCGCAGACTTCTTGAAAGCTCCAACCGACGCGGCGTCCGTTTCATAGGGACGCGACACGACGATGCTTTCCTGAAAAAAGCGGACAATTAGAATGCTTCGCCCGCGTTCTTCTGTCAAAAGCAATTTGTGGGCAATTTTAGGGGTGCCTCCCTCCCTCACCATCGTGCATGATGCTTCCATGGACAAAATCGAGCGCCCTGACATCCTGGATGTCGCATCCCTGAGGCGTGATTACCGACACGCAGATCTGCGAAGGGCTGACCTGTCACCGGATCCGGTTCTCCAATTCCACCGCTGGCTTGATGAGGCCACAGCCTGCTCCGCCATCCTGGAATCAACAGCCATGGTGCTCTCCACTGCCTCCGCCGAGGGCGAAGTTTCCTCACGCATCGTCTTGCTGAAAGGCTATGACGAGACGGGTTTCCGATTCTTCACCAACACCGGCAGTCGCAAGGGAAGACAGATCGACTCAAACAGCTCCGTTTCATTGCTTTTCTACTGGGAGCCGCTGGAGCGCCAGATCCAGATCAACGGCATCGCCTCCCTCCTGCCGCGCTCGGAGACGGACGCCTATTTTTCCAGTCGTCCGAGAGGAAGCCGGATCGGGGCCTGGGCCTCGCGCCAAAGCTCGGTGATCCCTGACCGCGAGACGCTGGATCGGGAGGCCGCGGAGCTGGAAAAGCGCTTCGAAGGAAAGGAAGTCCCGACTCCGGAGTTCTGGAGCGGTTATCAAGTCAGTCCAAAAAACTTCGAATTCTGGCAGGGCCGTCCCAACAGGCTTCATGACCGGTTCAGGTACCGCCCGGAGGGTGATGGCTGGGTCATCGAGAGACTGAGTCCCTGAACGCATTCAACTGATCTCGGTCTGCTCCATGTCACGTCTGAAGAGACCCATTCTATTCCTCTGGCGACTGACCCGTGAGACCGTAACGATTTATGGACGGATCGGCGGTGGAGAGAGTGCGGCCGCCTTCGCCTACTACGCCCTCTTCTCACTAGTTCCGCTTGTCGCCCTGCTGCTGACCATAGGATCCTATTTCTTTCCCGGGGACACCGCCCTCACAACGATCCACCGCTTCGTGCCGCTTGGCGAAGAGCAGCAGAAGGTTCTCTGGGGTATGGTCACCAGTCTGGAGAACAAGCGCGGTAGTGTCAGCATCGTCTCGATCCTCATCCTGACCTGGGCGTCTCTCCGCTTCTTCCACGCCCTGGTGCTCTCGATCAATCATGCCTGGGGCACTAGACGACTACCCTGGTGGCAGATGCCTCTTAAGAACCTCGTCATGATCCTAGCCATGTCGGGTGCCCTTCTGATCGGTACAGTGGTTCCCGCCATTCTGCAGGGAGTGGCCCGCATTCTGCATTCACTGGACACCTTACTCAGTGAACATTTCCCGCGTTTCAATGTCGCTCACGCGCTCGCAGTGGTGGATTTCAGTCGCTACGTGGGCGGCACGCTCGTGCTTTTCTACTCCTTCGGCATCCTCTTCATGCTTGCGCCGCGCCACAAAACGAAATTCGCCGAAATCTGGATCCCGGCCTTGGCCGTCTCGGTGCTCCTGCAGGTGGGGCAGGCGTTCTTCGTGAACATTGTCCCCAAGCTGATCAACTACAGCGCCATTTACGGAACAATGGGAGGCATGATGTTTCTGCTACTCTGGGTCTACATTGCGGGCGTCATCATCATCGGCGGGGGATGTCTCTGCGCCGCGCTGGCTCATCTCAAGGGCCATGCCTACATCAATCACAGCCAGATCGGCTCACACGGAGATCACGAGATCCATCCGGAACCATAGCTCATCTCCAAGGGAGCTTTTTGGCAATCGGGGATTGGTGATAGGGGCTATAGGGGCGCGTGGAGTAACCTTGTTTTGGATCTTACCCTATTCCCCGATCACCTATTCCCTATTCACTGTCCCCCGATCACTCGAGAGCGTTACTCGACCCAGTTGAGGATATTGAAGTTGGCCGACATGAGCGCAGCCACGATGGCGAGGGCGCCCAAGAGATGACCAATCAGCACGACCGGCAAGACCACGACAAGCCAGCGACCGATGGCCCCCTCGATGACATTCTGCTTCTCGGAGGGCTCGGCGGGGAAAGGAAAACTCTTCATAGAGAACTGAAGTATCGGGCGCCCGACCTTGAGTCAATGCCTGTCTATTTTAACCAGTGGAACTTACCGTCGCGGAGCCCTTCCCTTACGGGGAGCGGCGGTTTTTTTTCCGCCAAGACGTGTCTGCGGCTTGTGCGAGGGAGCGCGGCGGGGACGAGGCACCGCCTTCACCGGTGGGCGGCGAGGTGCCTTTGGCTTTTTTTTCGGCACCAAACCTTCCTCATGCTCAGTTAGGGCGGCATCAGTCGCTGCGCGACTCTCCTTTTTACGATCCTGCACTTCGCGGGATTCGCGCCCCTTCATGCGAAGACGGATCGGCAGCCCGGGATAGGGCCAGCGTTCACGGAACTGGTTAAAGAGGTACTCGCGGTAAGAGTCTATAATCAGGTCGGGGTCGTTTACAAAGAGCAGGAACTCGGGCGGGTAGAAGGGACGATGCACCTCGGGAACCACCTGGGTGGCGTACAAGAGCTTGAAGCGCTTTCCTGATTTTGTCGGAGGGGGATGCTGCTCGAAGATATCGCGGAAGAAACGATTCAGCTCACCGGTCGGAATTCGAGTCTCGGCTTGCTCACGGACGCTCTTCAGGGCTGAAAAAATCCTGCTGAATCCCTGGCCTGTCTTGGCAGAGATGCAAACCACCGGGGCGTAATCGAGGAAGAAGAGGTCTTTCCGGATCACCTCCGACTGATCACCCTGCGAGGCGCGGCCTCCATCGTCCTTGCGGACAAGATCCCATTTATTGAGCAGGATGATACAGGCTTTTTGCGACTCCTGCAGCATTCCGGCAATGCGCTTGTCCTGAGCAGTGACACCGCTCTGACCATCGATTAAGAGCAGGCCGGCATCGGCGCGGCGGATCGCCTCCTCGGATCGCATGGCGCTGAAAATCTCCACCGAGGTGTCGGGTCGCGAGCGATGGCGGAGTCCCGCAGTATCCACCAGAACGTAGGGTGATCCGCCGAGTTCGCATTTCACATCGAGCGCATCGCGGGTAGTTCCCGCGATATTGCTGACAATGCTCCGCTCTTCACCGAGCAGACGATTCAGAAGGGAGGATTTGCCGACATTGGGACGACCGACAATCGCGAGTCGTGGGGCGCTGGTCTCCTCGGTATTCTCCTCGTCTCCCGGCCCTCCGATCTCGGCGAGTTTTTGACCGATTTTTTCAAGCAAGTCATGGGTACCGCGCCCATGGGCGGCGCTGATGGTCAGCACTTCGGGAAAACCGAGTTGAAAAAAATCCGCAACCAACGACTCATGCATCTCCTGGTCGATCTTATTAATGATCAGAATAAGCGGGCGACCTCCGGATCGCAGCATCCGGGCCAACTCCCGATCAAGCGGCGTCAACCCAGCACGTCCATCCACCACGAAGAGAAGCAGGTCGGCGCTGGCAATCGCCGCTTGAGCCGCCACATGGGTGGCTTCTGCAAAATCTGGATCCGGTGCATCGCCGATACCACCGGTATCGATGATCTCGAAGGGCGCCGGGCCATTCTTGCAGATCCCTGCCAGCCGATCACGCGTTACTCCAGGCTGGTCATGGACAATGGCTACCCTACGCCCCATCAGACGGTTGAAGAGGGAGGATTTACCCACATTGGGGCGACCGATAATGGCGACGCGTCTCATGAAAAAAATAAAGTATTGGCCCTGCTCATTGAGCTGACGAATTCGAGGGTGTCACGGGAACCGTGTGACCGCCATCCTGGAGTTGCTTGATGCCGGTTGCGACATATCCGATGCCGCTCAAAAAGGTGACGACTCCGGAGACCCAGACCACCGGATCACAGTGACTCCACTGCAACATGACGACGGCGACTGTCAGCATCTGAAGGAAGGTGGAAATTTTCCCAAGAAAAGAGGGCCTCACCTCAAGATGATCGTTCAGGAGTCGCAGAATACCGCACCCGACCACAATGATCATGTCGCGGGCGATCACAAGAACCGGATACCAGACAGGAAGTTCATAGGGCCACTTGGTGACACTCAGGGTAATGATCGCCGTCAGCATCAGGCCCTTGTCGGCAATCGGATCCAAGATGGCACCAAGCCGAGATTTCAGGTGATAGCGGCGGGCAAGCCACCCATCGATCCCGTCACTAAGGGCGGCAACAAGAAAGACCGCAATCGTGGCGAACCTCAAATTCTCGTCGGGATGACCCGTGGCGGCGGTCTTTCCATAATAGATCGCCAGCACGACAAAGACCGGTATCAGGAGGATCCGGGCAATGGTGATTTGGTTCGGGAGCGTCATGCTTCCCTCACATTCCGTGGCGGAGCAAAAAGTTAAAAGCTGAAAGATTGTCTGAGGAGGGGTAGGGATACTTCTCGTCTCCATCTTCTCCATGAAATCACCTACCGACGCGCTCAGCATCCCCCGGAAGCTTCGGGGTTCGGTGCGTCGTCCCTCTTCCAACTTGATTCCGGCACTGCTCTTGCTACCCGGGGATCGACGATCGGATGCACTACTCTTCGGCGCCTGGTGCCGACTGGTGGATGATATTGCAGACGACCGATCACTTGAAGTCACTCAGAAGCAGAAAGCCCTAGGGGCTTGGTTGCTGGCATTACAGAACGAAAACGATCCTGAAGGAGAACTGCCCAAGGACTTCGATGCCATAATCCGGAGGCGTCATTTGGATCCAGCCCTCCTGTGCGAGATAGTTCGCGGCATGATCATGGACACGGAGAGGAACCGCTATGCGACCTTCGCGGATCTCGAAATCTACTGCCGTCGCGTTGCCTCGGCCGTGGGTCTTCTCAGTGCACGAATCTTTGGAGCCCAGGGAAAAAGTGTCGAGTGCTACGCCGAGAAACTCGGGATCGCCCTGCAACTCACCAATATTCTGAGAGATGTCGCCGAGGATGCGGCTATGGGCAGAATCTATCTCCCTTTGGAGGATTTGGCACGCTTCGGAGTCCGTGAAGGCGAGGTCCTGGGATCCATCCCCTCACCCCAGATGACCCATCTTCTGAATCACCAAGCCGAGCGGGCTGATTCGTACTTCGCGAAGGCCGAACTCGCCTGGTCCGAGATGACTGCCAACCAGCGCCGACTGATGCGCCCCGCCCGATTCATGAGCGCCATCTACCGCGATCTTCTGCTCCAGATGCACCGCGACCGCTACGATGTCTTTTCTGCTCGTTACCGGGTCAGCACGATCCACAAGATCCTGATCCTGATCCGAGTCATGAGTGCACGGAACTGACTGCAGAATTTATCGCGCAGAGGCGCGGAGAACGCAGAGAGGGAATCAAAAGATTCATGACTGACCCCTCCCATCAACTCTTCATGGCCTCGATGGTCCCGCTCCCATAGAGACACCTTTCTTTCTCCGCGCCTCTGCGCCTCTGCGGGAAAATCTTTCCCTATCCTCTAAAACCATCCGCCCAGGCTTTGGTAGCCGGATCCATGGTGACGAGATCGGGCCAACCTCGCAGGTAGCCCTCTCCCGGGATTTTTTTGGTCGCGTCGAAACCCATGTGACCACCCATGTTCGGAATAGTCGGGGCATGGTCAAGGCTATCCAGCGGGTTCTTGGTCAGAATGCTGTCGCGCTGAGGATCGGTATTGGCCATCCATCGGAAGAGGACTTCCGAGGTGTTCTGCACATCGCAGTCGTGATCCACGACGACGATGTACTTGGCAAACATCATCTGCCCCATTCCCCAAAGTCCGTGCATCACCTTAAAGGCCTGCCATGGGTACTGCTTCTTGATCGAGACAAAGACGAGGTTGTGGAAGGTTCCCTCGGCCGGAAGCGCCATGTCGACGATCTCCGGAAAGTTCATCTTGAAGATAGGCAGGAAGATCCGGACGCTCGCCTCCCCCATGTAGAAATCCTCCATAGGCGGCACCCCGACGATGGTGCACGGGTAGATGGCCTCTTTGCGGTGGGTGATCGCCGTCACATGGAAGACGGGGTAGTCGTCCACCGGAGTGTAGAATCCGGTGTGATCGCCAAAGGGCCCCTCGGGACGCATCTCTCCCGGTTGCACATATCCCTCGATGACAAAATCACTCTCGGCCGGCACCTCCAGCGGTTGGGTCACGCATTTGACAAGATCGACCGACTTCTTACGGGCGAATCCCGCGAAGAGAATCTCATCAATTCCGTCAGGGAGCGGAGCCGTGGCCGCCAATGTAAAAGCAGGGTCACCCCCGAGGCAGATGGCAACCGGCATCTTCTCACCGCGCTCATAGTAGCGCTTGCCGTGACGGGCGCCGACCTTGTGAACCTGCCAGTGCATTCCGGTGGTCTGACCATCATAAATCTGGATGCGGTACATGCCGACATTCCTCTCACCCGTGTCGGGATCCTTGGTGTAAACGGTCGGCAGCGTGATGAATCGGCCTCCGTCCTGAGGCCAGCACTTGAGGATCGGGAGATGGTCGAGGGAAAAGAGTTCACCGGCATTCCCCTCACCTAGGCGATTGATGACATCTTGACAGGCAGCACTCTTCACCGTGCGGGGACGGGCGTGGATTAGATCGATCCCGTTACGCAGGAGCTTCATGGCATCAGCAAAGCTCTTGGGCGGTTTCGCCTTCATCAGAAACTCTAGCTGCCCTGCCAGATCATCCACGGAGTCAAGTCCGAGAGCCATCGCCATGCGACGCTTTGATCCGAGAGCATTGATCGCCACCGGGAAGGCGGAGACCTTGCCGTTGATCGTCGGCTTCTCAAAGAGCAAGGCCTTCCCTCCTCCCGGCGACTTCATCTCGCGGTCGGCAAGCTCTGTGATCTGGAGCTCCGTGGCCACGGGTTCAGTAATGCGCCGGAGTTCTCCGGCTTCTTCAAGAGCCTTCAGGAAGGCGGCGTAGGATGGATAAGCCATGGCGTCGTAGTGAGGAGAATGAACTGCAACAGCAGGAAAGTCACAAAAAAGATTGCCCCAAACGCAAATGCGTGGATGATTACAACCCCTCGGAGTTCTCCGAGAAATCCCTGGAGTTGTAGCTCAATTGGTCAGAGCACCGCCCTGTCACGGCGGGGGTTGCGGGTTCGAGCCCCGTCAACTCCGGTGGGATCCAAAGAGTGGTCTTTCCCTCTTTTATCCTGATAAATACAGGCCCCGCGGGCGATGAAGCTCTTCCCATCATTTGTGCCAGATAGCGCCCCGTTGGCCAGATTTCTGTTACCTTTTGTTACCTTTCGAAGGAGGGATCACCGCTGAATACCCCTCGCTCATTCACCGAGGAGGCATCGAGAATGCGTGTGCTGTCAGAAACAACCCCCTATTCGGATATCACCCAACGGCATTTTCGATACTCCTCCCCAACCGTTCCCAGCGATCCAATACCAATTCTCGATAGCGATCTTTGGCCTCACGGGAACACAATCCCCGTTCAATCACGGACAAAAGACCCGGCAATCCCTTCTCCAACCGACGCAAGGAATTGACCATCTGACGCTCCGTGAGCTGAAGGGACTCTCCGCAGGCTAGGAAGTTCTTAAGCCCAAGTCGCTTCTTCTTGCCGTTGATCGTGAGCGACGATTCCTCGGTATCTGATGGCAAAAGCAGATGGGTCGGCAACAGGTCGTAGGAGGGAGAAAAACGGATATCTCCCTCCGGTGTACGGATCAGGGAAAAGTTTTTGAAATGCATGTCTGCATTGCCTGTGAGGAAGCAAAAGAGCATCACCTCGTAGAATCTTAGGGCATCAAATCCCGGATTGGTGCAGTACCTCAGTATGATCCTGCCGACGCTCTCCATGGAGCCTCGGTACTTTTCCTCGGAAAGTTTATCGCCAAGCTGGCACATGTCCTCCATGGCGAGCTTCTCGCCTTTCACTCGATCCATACGAAGAACGATCAGTGCCCTTTTGCCATCCTCAAGATCAATGAGCCCGCACTCCGCCGTCTCGATCCTCAGAGATCGGGCCATGCGCATGGTGAGATGCTCCAACTCCGGCATTTCAGGAAATCTCTCCACTGAGGGCTTCAGAATGTACCCTCCCTCCAAGCCAACAAGGGTCAGTCGGCCCGAATCGGATCGCCCGGAGCGGGCAAGGTGGAGTGAGAGCTTCGGCTGGACTCCGGGAACAGCAATGTGCTGCCGGATCACCTGCTCCGCCAGCGCATCAAGATCTTTTGCTGAATAGGGAAGCTTGGGCGGCTGTGACGATCCAAACAGCTTCCGAGAACAGGAGGGATGGTAATCGGACACTCCGTCCCGGAGGGCCTCGAGACAGATTTTGCAGAACTGCTCACTCATGGCTCAACTCTTCTTTGACAGGCACGACACCCACCGCGCCAATGCAGTCACGGCAACAGGCCAATAGTAACCCCATCCGGTCCCGTGGGTTCAGTTTCCAAGTGCTTTCGGCGATATCGAGCAACCAACCTTCCGGGATCAGCCCATCAAAAAATGGAAAAAGCCTCTTGTCCTCGTAAGGTTCTTCCCGAAGAGGGAGAGACAAACTCACAGGCAGAGCATTCGGTTCCTTCAGGTAATTCTGATGGTAGGTGAAATGGTATCCACCCTCCATCTCCTCCAGAAGTCCGGCGGGACGATCATTCAGCAGAACTTCAGCTCTTCTCATTGCCTACCTCCTTGCGAAATGGCGCAGGCTCCATCCTGTGACCGAAGAGCGCCATCACCTGGTTGACCTTGTCGAGGCGAAGGGTTTGCTTCCCCTGTTCCAATTCACGAATGAACCTCAGTCCAAGCCCGGCCCGATCTGCCAACTCAAGCTGGCTCAAACCCAAGGCCTTTCGCTTGGCTTTCACGAACTGAATCAATGTGTCGTTCATAAATAAACCCGATAGGGTATAATTTTCTTTTTTAGATAATTATTATACCCGATAGGGAGTAGCAATGATTTATTTTAAGAAAACGCACCCTTTCGGGTATAATCGATTCAACCTAAAAGTTTACTTTAGAGGCATGAAATGAACTATGAGTTCATTTTATCACATCGTGATAAACAACATGATTTGGATAGCAGCAAGGCTCAGCCCGTAATCCAAAAAACCTCAAAGCATCCAAAGCGGCGATCGGTTTTCCTGAATGGATTGGTTACCGGCTAGGGGACCACGTTCACACCCTTGATTCCAAAAGCTTTTGCGGCAGCTAGCAAGTGACCGTCGTTGCTATGGATTTTCTTGAACCCATGTTGCACAGCACATGTCAGATGGAGCGCGTCTGCCGAGCGCAAATAGACCGACGGTGCTAATTTTCTGAATCGGTTCGTCACATCGGCGAGCAAATCCTGATTCACAGGTAGCCAGCTCCAGATCCCGTTCTCATCGTCCAGATCGAATTGTTTCCAGAGAAGGCGGTATTCAGCAGGAGTGATCGATTTCTGGCGAAGGTTCCGGTGAAAGGTGGCAGCCAGCTCGATACGACCGTACTCACAACAGGCTACCCTGCCGTCTTCAGCAGCGAGTTCCTTCACCTCAGGGCTTCCGTGCTCATTGAGATAGCACTTCGCCAAATAGGCCGTATCGAAATAGATCATCCCCTATCCCTGTCGTCTGAAATGAAGCGAGCCGAATCCATCTCTCGTCGCGGCATCCTCGCAAAACCCTTTACCAGCGGACGCTCAGCGAAAGACTTGCCGGCATCAGCCTCCGAAAACGGGATGATTTTGGCGACGGGTTGCTTCCTGTCGAGGACAACGATCCCGTCGCGGCGAGCCGCCTTGCGGACCCAGTCCCCAGTCTTCATGTGGAGATCTCTGATGGTGATGGCGATCATGTGCTCAAAGTGACACATTAAAACCATGCGGTCAATGGATGGATCTCTAACATGACGCAATAACGCGCCCCGGCGTGGGAAAGTTTGATAGTAGCCCTCCCCTTTATAGCGTGGAATCCAGAAAGCCTTGAAGAGTCAAAAAAAGACGTTCGGTTTTCCTGAATGGGTTAAGTGAGAGGACATGTCCACAAATCCACAGCGCACAAATGTCGAAGTCCTTCAATGCTCGCAGGAACTAGCAGAAGCCATCTGCCGTCTCATCACGGTTTGCTTGCCTAAAAAGGATGTACCGGAAGCACAGGATCACTCGGAATTCATCAACTCTAGGATGGCTGCAAGATGGCTCGGCATCTCATTACGGTCGCTCCAGCGATATGTTCAGACGGGACTCCTTCCTAGCTACAAACTAGGCAAACACCGTCTTTTCCGCCAAAGAGAGGTATTGGACGCAGTTGGCGCCAATCGCAGGGCATCTACCGCTGAAATTCTGAGGTGAAGGCCTTTTTTTGCTGAAAAACACCAAAATCAGAATCCCCCGGAGGATTTTACACGATTTTTACTCGGTTGGTGCTCCCGATTGGGAGCAATCGTATTCGAGCCCCGTCAACTCCGGTGGGATTTCCCCCCTTACTCAGCGACTTCCAGCGACTTCCAGCGACTTCCAGCGACTTCCAGCGACTTCCAGCGACTTCCAGCGAGTTTTATCGTGTCGTCGCGTTAATAAAGATCAGCGCCAGAACGAAGAACAATGCTTGGACTGCGACGCTGATCTTGTCGATCAACTGAGCTTTTCTGAATTCGTTGAGCTGGTGTTTCTTCTCCAGTGCGCCCTGGATGACGACCTGGATAAGTGAGGCGATGATGAGCAGGTAGAGGACCACATAGATTTTATCCATGAGGACGAGGTAGTTCACCTCGGGAAGATTCGAGGAGTACCCCTGCTCGAGAAAGACCGTTGTCAACAAGGCTGTTCCGGTCAACGCAACACGTGAAGCCAGTTGCGCGGGATGAAGCAGAAGAGCCGTCCATGTGGCCACAAGAATAATCACAACCGGAAGCATCATCTTCCAGAGGAAGAAGTTCACAGGCCTGCTGACCTCAACCTGAAACTGGATCGTCCCATAATCGGAGCCGCCAGAGCCAAGTCTCACATCCCCCAGATTCGTCGGATAGTGATGAATGCCTGCCGTACCCGTCCACCTCTTGATCGTCCATCCCGGTATATTCAAGTATGCGTCTAAACCGGAGTTTTTCTGATCGAAGCGATAGAGGAGTTTGTCGAGGGTAAAGGTGTTGTCCTCGATGGAAAGAGCGACGGTGTGATGTTCCAACGGAAAGCGCTTCAGACTAAAAGGCTGGAAGAAGCGTCCCTCGATCCGCAGGCACTGGTAGTGACGACCATCCGGGAAGGTGATGGGCTTCGGATAGGTCTTCACTTTGGTGAATCCCCATGACTCCAAATTATTTGAGAACTAAACGGTCTCGCTAGGATCCAGCTCCCCCCTCCAGACGAACCAGACATAAGCGGTCATGAAGTAGGTGTTGGAGTGGACATCGAGGTTATAGATCAGCGTGGGCCAGACGCCGATATCAACGAGTTCCGGGCTGGATGAGGCTACCGGGGAGTCGGCAGCAGCTTTCTTCGTCGAATCCGCGTTCAGGGATGCCGGAGAAGCTAGCAGGAGGAAATAAGCCGCCAGCAGCACAAGCCGGAAGGATGTCATGATTCGCATCGCTGATCCCTAGATGCTCGTCCAATCACAACGCAAGTCTTCCTTGGAGATGCGGCTACACCGACTGGAAGGCCATAAGGGCGTAGAAGTCGGTGTGATCCATGAAGAGGATCTCAGCCGGCTTAAATCCCGACCCGACAGCCATCCTATTCAAGGTGGCGATCTCTTCGGGAAAATCAGAACTGGTGACATGCTGCACGGCACCGGCCACTTCCTCGACGGAAAGAGCCTTCCATGACCACTCGGCATGATCCACCCAGCGGCCCATGTACGAGTCTCTGGATTCACCGGGAGTCAGGACGGGATCAAAGATCAGAACGGCTCCTCCGGGAGCGACTTTGTGGCGGAGTGCCCCGAAAAAGAATTCCTTCTCCTGACGGGAGAGGTGATGCAGCGAGAGTCCGATGTAGATGATGTCGTAGGCGGAAGGGAGCGTCCCGATTTCCAACATGAAATCACCCGGTATCAGGGAGATGGGCGCGGCGATCTCAGCGGTGTTCTCCCGCGCCAAATCAAGCGCGACAGGGGAAAGATCCATCCCTGTGTAGGAGGTGACGCCTCTCTCTTTTAAGATCCCGGCACTGAAAGCAGCATCACCGCATCCGAGATCGAGGAAACTGAACGAACGATTGGAATCCCTCACCCATTTATCCAGCCATGCTGTCAGAGCCTCTCTGGTCGAGCGATGGTAGAGGTAGTCATTGTCAACAATGCGGCGGTAGAGCGACCAGCCATTGAAGAATTCGCGGACATCCGCGGCATCGCGGTCGCTCCTTTTCATGACCTCATGGAGTTCCATCCGCAGAAGCTAACCTCTCCCTGCTTAAAAATCCACCACGGCACGCATCCCGACCACGAGGGCATTCCCGTTCTGCTGGGTTCCTCCGGGATGCATGATGTACTGAAGATCAGGCTGGATGGCGATCGCAGGGGCTAGTCGCATCGAGTAGGTGAGTTCGGCCACAGACTCATAACCGCAACCGGGGGCGCCGTTGTCCTGATAGCTCTGCTTACATTGGCACCCCATCTGCGCAAACCCAAAGGCGATCCCGAGCTTATCGGCATCGCGTGTCGGGATCAGTCCGGTGTAGGTGAGACCCAGATCGGTGTAGAAGCCGACGATGCTGTTCTGATCCGGAGAGAATCCGATACGGGCAAAGGAGGAGAGGCCATTCGAGGAGCAGGTGCAGGAAGTTGCCGGGGAACTCACAGGGTCCTTGCCGGCAGCGACATTCTTTTCGGAAGAAGCAGTGGCTTTTTCCTGAACGACAGAGAGCTTCTGGTCGATGATGGCGTAGAAGCCGTTGTTGTAGGCGCTGGAGCTTGGGGATCCGAAATTGAACTGCTCCTCTCCTCCCTGCGGCCCCTGTCCGGTCTGGAACCAGAAACCAGCCTTGGCGTAGCCGGGCAATCCTTTCGATGAGGCATCCTTGCACCAGTCGGCTTCAGCTTCGTTGATATTGAGAAGTCCTCCGGCCTGACCGAAGTTCCAATCGAAGCCGTATTTATTATCCTGCTGGGAAAACGGATTCCCCTGGGTGAAAGCGCTTCTGAGGGTGAGCCAGGAGGTGGGCTGAAGCGCCAGGCGAAGTCCTGGAGTCGCCATCGGGTAGGTGGGACCGCCGTTGGGCATGTTCATGGTAAACACGGGAGGCGGCCCGAAAGTGCTGTTAACAAAAAGATTCGCCGTATCGGAAACCATGAACTCGGTGTCGACGGGTATCAGACCTCCACGTAGGGAGACGACATCATGGAGCAGATTCTGCTGAAGCCAGAGCTCGTAACACCGAAAGGCCGGCTGGCCGGCGATACTGCTTGCCGTCAGGGAATTCCCAATGAATTTCGACGAAACATCATTTCCGTAGAGCCAAAGCCAGGTGTTCTTAAATGAAGCCCCCTCCCAGCCGACCGCTTTCTGAAGATCGATGGCGAGACCAAGGTTCAAGAGTCCGGAGTAGGTGCCACCCTGCATTTCCCCGCCCTTGGTATTGCCAAGAAGATCGGAGACGGACTGTAGCGAGAGAACGACGCCGTTTGTCTCAGCTTTCGGCCTGTAGCCAAGGAACTCTCCTGCGAGTCGCTCCTGGTTGAGAATATTGAAGGGATTGGAGAGATCGATCGGATCAGCATTCACCCACTCCATGGCCAACAGGCCACACAACAGGACAATTGAGGTAAAGCGGAGTTGCATGGACTTGGTTTCGATAAAGGAATACTCCCTAGGAATCCAGCCCTGTCTGGTGACAGATTTGTCAGCATCAATGCTTAACAGATAGGCAGGGGAAGCTTTTTGATTAAATTAGGATGACCTAGCCATGAAATTGTTTTGCTCGTTCCGAGTCCCACTCGCCCCGCTGATGATGGCTCTCGTAGGCCTTTCGCCTGCTCGTGCGGATCTGCGCGTGGCCTCCCTCTCGACGGTCACGACCGATCTGGCGAAGCAGATCGGGGGCAACCATGTCACGGTCGAAGGCATCATTAAGGCCGGTATCGATCCGCATGAGTTCGAGCCGACGCCCGGTGATGTGAAGAAAGTCGCTGACGCGAATCTCGTACTCCTGACAGGTAAGGGGATGGAGGGTTATCTCTCGAAGCTGGAGGAGGCCGCCGGAGGCTCTGCCAAGTTTGTGAATGTGGGCAAAGACATTCCCTCGCTCACCATGACCGAGCAGGGGAGGAAGGTGGAGGATCCCCACTGGTGGCACAGTGTGGAGAACATGAAAGGAGCTACCCGTGTGGTGGCGGAAGCCTTCGAGAAAGCCGATCCCTCCAATGCCCTGAGCTATGACAAGAACGCATCCGCCTATCTCGCTAAGCTCGATGAACTCGAGCGCTGGATCCGAGTAAAACTAGCCTCGCTTCCCCACGACCGCCGGAAACTCGTCACGTCGCACGATGCGCTCGGATACTTCGCCCGTGACTACGACTTCACCATCTATCCGGTGAAGGGGGTCAGCACCGCGGAGGATCCCTCTTCCCAGCACGTGAAGGAGATCATCGGGGTCATCAAGGATCAGGGGGTGAAAGCGATCTTCTTCGAGACCATCGAGAATCCGCGCGCCGTCCAGCAGATTGCCGATGAGACGGGTGCAAGGGCCGATGCTTCACTCTACTCCGACGGACTCGGCGAGACTGAAGGCAACACCTACGACTCGATGATGAGGCATAATGTGTCGGCCATCATCGAGGGGTTGAAATAAGGGCCAGGTAATCGTGCGCCCAAAATCCGTCCTAGTAGCGTTGGGCCTACTGGCTCTTGTGGCGATCTCATCATCTATCCATGCTGACGCGCTTCCGCTGCTGCAACCGAAGGTGGGTGATCCGGTCCTTCAAGAACTCATGGGGGGATGCTCACTCCGCTGTGCCTTCTTCTGGGAGACGCTTGCGGGGAGCTCAGCCTCCTCGCTGAAACAGGCCTCCGAACTCTGCGACGATGATGCGACGACCTCGTGGATTTCCTCCTCTTCCGGACCGGGAGAGATCATCCGTTTCCACATTCCCAAAAAACTTCCCAAGGATTGCCGGGATACCCCGTTTTACGGGATGAATATCGCCAACGGGGTGATCAGAACACTCGAGGAATTCCGCGGCTATGCACGAGTCAAAACGATGACACTTAGTGTGAATCACAAACAGATCACCCGCCTCCTTCTTGCAGACACTTGGCGTTGGCAGGACTTCCACTTCGAGGATGTCATGCTCAATCAGGGTGATTTGATCGAATTGACGATTGATGAGATCTATCCGGGCAAGACCTCACAACAACCCGGCATCACCGAGATCGTGCTGCAAGGAGCGCACTAGAGCAGTAAAAACGATCTAACGGCGACCGAAACCAAACAAGCGTCCGATGCCCCCCTTTTTTGGGGAAGCTTCTGACTGACGCTGTTCGGAATTGCCATCTCCTTCACGCCGCCGGGATTGACCGGCATGGCGCGATCCGGAGGAACGAGGAGCACGCACTTCACCCGGCTTACGCGGAGGACGGCGATTTCCACCAGCACCCCTCTCACGGGGAGGTGCGGGGGCCTTATCATCGAATCCCTCAGCCTTCACACGAGGGATTCCCCTGCGAGTAAAGCGTTCCAGGGCACGCAGGGCATCGTCGTCCTCCTTGGAGACAAAGCTGATCGCCTCGCCCACAGCCTTGGCACGACCAGTGCGACCAATGCGATGGACATAATCCTCATGGTGCGGAGGGAAGTCATAGTTCACGACATGAGTGATCCCGTCGACGTCGATGCCGCGCGCGGCTATATCCGTGGCCACAAGAACACGGATCTTTCCATCGCGGAATTCATTAAGGGCACGGAGGCGCTGGTTCTGGGAACGGTTGGAATGGATGGTTCCCGTCGTGATACCGGCTTGCTCGAGGCGCCGAGCAATGCGGTCGGCTCCATGCTTGGTGCGGGTGAAAACGAGCACCATGTTGAGAGCCCCGTTCTGAAGCAGATGGAGAAGGAGACCCGGCTTGAGATGCTGGGGGATCTCATAAACCGACTGGGTGACGGTGTCGGCGGGATTGGAACGGCGGCCGATCTCAACCGTCTCGGGCTCCTGCAGGAACTCACCGGTGAGTTTTTCGATCTCGCGGGAGAGCGTGGCGGAGAAGAAGAGGGTTTGACGCTTGCGAGGCAGGAGCTTCACGATCTGTCGGATCGCGGGGACAAATCCCATGTCGAGCATCCTGTCGGCCTCGTCGAGCACAAGGAACTCGATGTGGGCAAAGGCTTTTTCCCTGCCACGGATCAGGTCGAGAAGGCGTCCCGGCGTAGCCACAACGAGATCGGCTCCCTGCTCGAGCGCCTTGATCTGGGGACGCTCGCTGACCCCCCCGTAGATCGTGGCCACCGTGAGCGGCATATGCTTGGCGTAGGCTCGGACATTCTCCTCGATCTGGACGACCAGTTCGCGGGTCGGAGCGATGATGAGGGCGCGGATACCCTTGGAGGGAGAACTGGCCAGCAGTGAAAGGATCGGCAGCGTAAAGGCTGCGGTCTTGCCGGTACCTGTCTGAGCGATGCCGATCAGATCCCTACGCTGCAGCACGAAGGGAATAGCAGCAGCTTGGATCGGGGTCGGTTCGGTATATCCGGTCTCCTGAACGGCTTTGAGAATCGCGGCGTCAAGGCCGAGTGAGCGAAAGGGCATTCCCCAGCAAAGGGAGAAAAGCCTTCGTGGAAAAGCTTAAACGGGAAAACTGGCTCTACCCGACCTGGCCAAACGCTAGGCCGGAGCGCGCGTTACTTATTCTCCAACTGGTGGAGCTTCTCTTTGGATTCCAGCTTGCAGGCCGTAAGAACGATATCTCCGACCTTGACCTCCTTGAAATCTCCCTTGATGGCAACCTTCTGGTCAACAGAGAGATAGGCATCCTGCGAGAGGATGTTACCGCTGCGATCGCGATGGAGAATGGTGGCCGAAGAACCATCCTGGGAGATTTGGATTTCCGAGTTAGCGGGAATCGATCCATAAAGAAAATTTGCCTTCACTGCGGGGAGGCTCCCCGAGGAATCCTGCATGGTGACAACGAGCACCTTGTTCTCGCCGCTTCCTTGGCTGAGGGCGGAGACACGACCGATCACGGTGATGCGCTTGCCAGAGTACTTGCCGATTGCAGCGTCGGGATGTGCGGCAAAGTCGCCGGCGATCACCTTGAGGCGAACAGCCCTGTTCTCAGGAAGAGGCTGGAGGTACGAGGCCGCATCCATCTTCGCAATCTTTGTGGTCGGGAAGTCCTGAGCAACCACGGTGGAGACACAGAGCAGGGATGTGAGGAGAAGAAGTGTTCGGGGAGTAATGTTCATCAGATCATCAGTACCAGAGGCAGACAATCATCGGGAAGCCGAAAGCTTCTCAGCAGCGTCCGAGTCGATAATGTTTCCGTCTTTAAACAAGCACTCCATTCCTGTTGGATTAATGGATGTCGTTTTTTCAGCAACTCCTGAGGCATCCCTACATGCTTGTCGGCATCGGCGGAGCCTTGGGTTCGGTCGCCCGTGCTGGCATGACAGACCTAATCACCCGCTGGATGGGCAATAAGTTCCCCTTCGGCACGGTCGTGGTGAACATCACCGGAGCTCTGATCATGGGCCTGATCGCCGGCTATGGGGAAACCGAACCCGGGAAGCTGATCTTCTCACCGGCAACGCGGACCTTTCTCATGATCGGAGTTATGGGCGGCTACACAACCTTTTCTTCATTCAGCCTTCAGACGTTCCTGCTCATGGAGCAGGGGAACTGGACCGGGGCATTCCTGAATGTGGTTCTGTCGGTTCTTCTGTGTGTGGCCGGGATCTGGCTTGGTTTTTCAATCATCAGGGCCTGCCAATAAAGTTATTCGGTGAAACTGGGGGAGGTTGCCTGCAGAGAGGGCAAGGGAAATTCCCTAGTTTGGAGTGGCTCGTCGCAAGACAATCAGACACTCTTCTGCGCCGTGCCTGCCCATTGCCCAAAAAACTCCAACCGTTCAGGAGTCACCCTGACGGAGCTGCTTGTCGTCTTGGCGGTGATCGCTGTCCTCGTCTCGCTTGCTCTCCCGGCATGGAGGGCCATCACCCGATCTCATGCGAACAATGCAGCCATAAGCCTAGCCATGGGAACGCTGGAACAGGCACGCTTGGCATCAGTCTCCGGCAAAAAGGAGGTCTGGGTGGTATTGAGAAATGAAGAGGCACTGAAAAAAGGTTCCCTTCGCATCGTCACTCGTGATGGAAAGGAAGTTTCGGCCCTTCAATCCCTCGTAGCACTAGGCAACTGGATTCAGCTTCCACGGGGAATCACCTTCCAGACCGGAGAAGGGACCCTGATGGATCAAAACCCGCCGGCCGAGGTGATCGCCACCGCACTAGGTGGGTCGCCCTCCCAAGGACTCTCATTGGGAGGTGTGATGTTCCAGCGCTCCGGGAGAATCGGCATTCCCCAACAGGGAGGACCCGGTCTTTCCCTGCGCCTTAAGAATGACACGGGACCTCTCCCCTCGTCACTCGAACTTGCCCGGGGAAGCGGGCGTGCCAATCTGAGGAATCTCTAACCAGCAAGCCATGAGAACGAAGAACAGTGGCTCGAGACGAGGCTTACAGGCCTTCACCCTTGCCGAGATCCTGGTGGCACTTGGTGTTTTTTCCGTCACGGCATTTGCACTGATCGCGCTCTTCTCCTTCACGCATAAGACAGAAAGCGACGCCAAGGAGGAAACCCAGGCCACCCTTATCGCCTCCGACATCATGGAGGGTCTCACCTTCGGTAAGGATCCCTCAACCCTTTATCTGGCGACGTCTATGAGCAATGGGATCCCGGTCTGGGAAATCATCCATCCCCAGTCATCGACCAGTTGCTGTGTTGCCTACGGAGCATCGTGCGAACCGATACGTCTAATTTCCGATACCGAAGCAACCAATCCCCTCCGTGAACCGGAGATCACCGCCCTCGCCTGGCTAACACTGAGCCCAAAACACTCCACCCCCGGCATGGTGACAGTTGAGGTTCTGGTTGCAACACCTCCTTCGGCTCCGGCATCTGGGCGCACGATCCATCGCTACGCAAAGCTTCTCACGATCCCATGACCAAGCGATCTGATCAGCGTGGTGAGCGGCGCGGCGCACGTCTCCTGGACCTTGAGGGTTTCACTCTGCTGGAGGTTCTTGTGTCCTCGGCGATCCTCCTTGTCCTGATGCTCCTCCTGCTCGGCATGGGCGATGGAGCCTCGAGGATCTGGCGGGATGGGGAAGGCAGGCGCGAGGCACAACGTGAGCTCCGGGGCGCCCTACAGATCATCTCAGAGGATCTGCACTCGGCGGTGATTACGACCAATACCGAATCGCTTGCGATCAGTAAGGTTGAAGAGGGGCGCACCCAGTCTCTCTTTTTTCTGGTTTCTCATCCGAGTGATCGGAGGCACGCCGAGATCAAGGGGGACCTCTGTGCTGCTGGATACTTTCTGGCGGCCGACCCCAAGGAGAGCGGATGCACGAATCTCTACCGCTTCCATGCCTCCGGAGAGACGGTTGCTCAGGCGGTGGAAGATGACTCGCTTCAAGAACTCTATAGGGAAGCCTCACCCGAGAACGCCTCCACGACGGAACTCCTGGCGAGAAACATCGTTTCCCTTCGGATCGTTCCGCTTCCCGTCAAGACCTCCCCCCCCGAACTACTGGAGGTCACCCTCTCCGCCATCAATGCCCGGACCGCTCATCTCATCGCCTCGGAGCCCAAGGCGGCGGAACGGAATGCGCGTCTACTGAGAGAGCGTGCGCAATGGTCGACTGGGATCATTCATCTTCCCACCTCTCGTGATGTGATTCCGCTGCCCTGATGAAAAACATTCCTTTCAAATCATCATACTCTCAACGATTTCGGCATTCAGGAGGCTCTGCCATCATCGCGGTGCTCAGTCTGATCGGACTACTCACCATCCTGCTAGTTTGCCTTCTCCAGAGTGTGAGGATCGAGCGCTCCAGCAGCGCCGTTAGCTCTGCCGAAGAGCAGGCTCAGTTGAGTGCCGAGTCGGGCATCGCCTCGGCACAGGAGCTCTTGCTGATCGCGACCTCGAACCGTCCCGCCTATCTGGTTGGCCTCCCTGCACACAAAGATCATGCACAGGAACATGAGGAGCAACAACACGAAGAAATTACTCCTCCGCTGCTGCTGGGAGCCTCCAACCTAATATCCAGCAACCAGATTCTTCCCCTGTTTTCCTTCGACCTCAAACAAGCAGCATCCTTCCCAAAGCTTACCAACGGAACCTTGGAATCACTTCTTGAGGAGCGTTCTTCCAGCAATCCCGCGGTGGCGGTGGATCTGAATGACCCATCCTTGGTCGGCATCTCCCTCGATACGAACTCAGCAAAAGGCACGAATCAGCCAACGCCACGCTCACCCGGGATAATCGCAGCTGATGGTAGCTACCCGGCTCTCTGGCAGTCGCTTCACGACAGCGAGGGAAAAGTCATTGGCCGATATGCCTTCGTCATGACTGATGAGTCGGCCCGTTTAAACCCGGCCCTTCACCTTGGCAATGCGCGCACCGATCCTACGAACTGGGATCATGGTCCGGGCGACCTCCCGTTGACCAATGGGATGGCAGATCTTCCCGATGTGCAGGAGGCTCTGGAGTTGCGTCATGTGGCTGAAACTCTCCCCACGGAAGGGAGCTTCGAGACGGCCTTCTCCTCCTCGGAGGAGTATCAGCAGAAACGATCTCTTCTCACACGCGATCCCTGCCTCACTCCCGATCTCATTCCGGCAACCCTGCCTGAGGGTGGACTACCCAAGTACAATCTGAATGATCTGGCCACCAATCCGGCCTGGGGAACAACCCCCTATGATCGTGCCACGAACATTGCCCGGATCATCGACAAAAACCTCCCTAAGTTTAAACAACGGGATCCATCATTGGCCAAGAAAGGCGGCGATCCGTTCCTCTACCTGACGCGTCTTGCCTGCAGCATTGTCGACTATATCTCCAACACCTCGGGCCCCACAGGGGCTCCGGGAGGTGAGCCATCCGGACGCGATCTTGTCCCCTACGTGACTCAGATCGCCGAGAAATGCACGCGCACGGCGTTTATTACCAACAGTGCTACCAACAGCACCACGATCGAGAGCCAATTCTTTGTCGAAGTCTGGAATCCCACCACCGGAGTCATAAAGGGGGGAACACCCCGTCTGGTGATCGGGAACAGGGCCTACGTGCTCTTCGGAACAGCCAAGGAGACACCATTTGCAAAATATGATGAAACGGCCTCCGTGACCCGGGACCTGCGCCCTAATGAATTCGCCGTACTAGCCTTCAAGCCCGAGTCCCAAACCTGGACCTCACCCACCCCTCCCGGCACCAATGAACCGTGCTGGAAGGATGGACCCACCGGCAACGAAAACAATGCCCATGAGTACTTCGAGTTCTCGTGGAATGGGAAGTTGGTCGACATGACCCGCCGCTCCCCGGATACCTCCAATAAAGAGCAGGGAGGACTCAAGCATCTGGCACAGCAACTGCTCAACGCTCAACCTCGTTGGCAATGCCTCACCATCCCAACCTATTCGGGAAAGGATGGCGAACCGGATGAATCCTCCGAGGCACTGAATCCTGGAAAATACCGTTTTGTTGGTGATCCTCGCGCTACCTTCCTCACCTCCTACAACTGGGTTCCGATCACGACCTATCAGGAAAACACCCTCTGGAACGGTGTCGTACCCGGAGGGGTGCTCAACAAGGGGATGATCCTGGATCCGAAGAATACCTGGAAAAGCCGTGATTGGATTCCCGAGAACCCTGCGATCGGGAACCGCCCTGCCACAGTCGATCAGATGCCGGATCAGATCCCTTCATCCTATCGCGACGGAATCGATGGCAAGACGGCTCCCTTTGTCATGCGAAAGGGCGCTATGGTTTCGCTGGCGGAATTGGGAAATGTTTTTGAACCGGCCCAGATTGATGATCAGGGCACAGCGCTGAACCCGAGCCAGCCAGGCGTGCTCACCTGTAGTGCCGGGGGTCGCACCCTCCGGATCGGCCAACCGGAGTTCCAATTTGCGGGAACCAACAACTGGGATCTCCCCGGGAAGCGGGCCATCGAACTCCTGGATCTCTTCACCGTTGCCGACGAGGGGAGACGTCCCCCGGCCAAGGATACTTCTACGGACACCAACCAACTCGGAACCAATGCCGGCATTCCCGGGCGTATCAATGTGAACACCGCCCCTCATGCAGTCCTGACCTCACTCTTCTACGGAATAGCGGTCACCTCGGACCAACGAGCCACAAACTCGCGGATCGATGCCCGGGCTGCGGATGAACTGGCCACTATCGTGGAGACAAATCGCCCTTATCAGAGACTCTCCGACCTCTATCCACTCACGACAAATCTCGTGAATGCCCAGACCTACACCTCCGTTCTTTTCGGTAATGTTCGCGGCAGTTCGCCCCCCGCCGCAGATGCGTTCGACAGGGCAAGAGAGGAAGCCTTTGGCAAGATGATCGGTCACTGCGTTCTGCAAACAAGAGTCTTCCACCTCTACGTGATCGGTGAGTCTCTTGATAAGCATGGGAAGACCATGGGGCGCGCATTGATGGAGGGTCTTCTCAGGTTGGAGCCCGATGCCCGAGGGCGCCTGATTCCATCACTTCACGACATCCAGTGGCGTTGAGCCTGAACTCATCCATTCCAAATCAATGATCGTTCTTGCTTCATTTCTTCTTGTTGCCCAGGCGGCGCTCCTTCCCTTGGCACCCGGCTCTCCCACCGCCTCTGCTACTATTTTCTCGAAGGGTTCATCGGGAGAATCTCACCGGCATCATCACCTCTCGCCCACACCGACTCCCACTCCTGAGGTCAGGGTCACCATCGTGAATGCCACCAGCGTTCCCTCAATCGCACTCGGTGTTGGTCTCAGTTCGGTTCCATCTCGTGGTCATGACCTAGGCACTGAAAGCATCCCCAGCGGTCTTAGATCCACTAGAAACTCCAGAGTCACCAATATTCCTATTGCCTATCCCGACTTCCACCAGGGGGAATGGACTGCCAACCACGCGATCAGCACACCGGAGGTCCAGTACGCGGTACATGGCACCAATGGCCCTCTCCTTGCTCTCCAAACCATCCACTTCAAACCACTCTCCAGCCAATACCTCCTCTTAACGGGCGATCTCAGCACTCAGGGCCCAAAGGAAAAACTACCGCAACTCCTCGGAGAAACAGCACCCGCTGGGAGCTACCCCCCAAACATTCAGTTCCATGTCATCCCCTACACCCTTGTCACTCCCGACCCATGCCATTACAGGATCGTCAATGCCATGCCGCGGAAAACGCTCCTTCTCCGCAGCCCCGCCTCCGGAAACAGACCATCCCAGCAGCTTGCCTATCTGGCTCCCGGAAATAGCGTCCTGCTAGTGCGTCAGCCTCCCTGTGTGAAGTATGAGGCCGTGATCGACGATCAAACGATCCCGCTTGAGATCGAACAGGAGGGAGCTGAGGGGAACTGTCTGATCCCCTTCTTCCTAAGGAATGGAAAACCTGACTTTGTCCGAGTGTTTGAAGATCCCTAGAACACTTCCGCCCTGCCCGAATCCATGACGAGCCGTGCCAGCATCTTCCGGCGTGCATCACCGCCCAGATCCGTCATTCTTTAGCCCATGTCCCAAGTCTCCTATGCCCTCTGAATTCAGCAAGTCGCTGCGACGACTCTCGGAACACTGCGCCATTCCGGGACTGATTCGCTATGTGGTGCTCTTTAACGCACTGGTCTTTATCCTCCATCTTCTGGCCCCCGGGTTTCTTTCGGTTCTGGAACTCAACCCGGCGATGGTTCTTCACGGGCAGGTCTGGAGACTTATTACCTGGATCTTCATCCCTGAGACACTGAGTCCGTTCTGGATCTTTTTCTCGCTCCTTTTCCTGCTGTATCTCGGCGACGGATTAGAAACTGCCATGGGGGCGGCGCGACTGACCTCCTTTTATTTGTGCGGCATCCTGCTCTGCACCGTGGTCTCTTTCGCATTTGGCTTATCGGGAGAGGGTGCATCCATCGGTCGTGCCAACACCTTCTTGAACCTCTCGCTCCTCTTGGCCTTCGCGACCGTCTATCCTGACTTCAAGGTCCTCGTTTTCTTCATCCTTCCGGTCAGGATCGCCTGGCTCGCCCTCTTTAGTGCCGTGATCATGATCCTTTCGGCATTAGGGCAACCGCTTATCGTGGCAGCGACTTTGGGAACCGCTTTTCTGAACTACCTATTATTTTTCCATGCCGAGCTGAGATCTCATCTTGGGATTCTGAAAAGCGAAGCTGCCAAATTCTCCGGCCCACCTTCCCGACGCAATCCTGCAGGCCCCAAAAACCTGTCGGTCGAAACCCTTCATCGATGCGAGTCCTGCGGCAAGACCGAGGTCAGCCATCCGGATATTGATTTCCGTGTCACCACAGATGGGAAAGAATTCTGCAGGGAACACCTACCCTCAAAGCCCTAGGGAATTCAACGGGCCGAAAAAACAATCCGGGTTCCCTCCTCGGTTCTACGAACCGGAACTCCAAGAACCTCGCCAATCATGGTTTCCTCGAGAGTTGCGGCAAGAGGATATTCCCTCATCAGAGCGGCGTAAGGATTATGATACTCGTGGATCTCCCATCGCTCTCGGGCAATCGAGAAAACAACCATCCTCTCCTCCCTGTCGCGTAACCGGACCAAGGCACGCACCCTTTCGTTGATGTACCCAGAGGAAATCATCCCACGGTAGCGCTCGGCCTCTGTACGGTAATAGAGTACCAGCAGTTTTTGCGGGGCGGTTGCACCGAAAAGCTTTCCAGCATCACGTAGAAGAGCCAGGGAGAGCCCGAGACCCGGCTCTGCAAAGAGACGCTCTCCGGATTCGGCGAGCCTGTAGAACATCAGAGGCCGCCCTTTGGGAGCGGGCTGCCTCCAGGTAGTCAGATACCCTTCGGAGGCAAGCGTCACGCAATGCGACTTCACCCCCATGTAGCTCATCCCCAACTCGGTTGCGATCTGCTTTACCCCAAGCCCATTGTGGGATCGCTTGATGAGATCCAGTACCGCCAATCGCGCTCCCTGCCCCGCGCCAAAGACAAGACTCTTCCTCATCAGAACAGCTCTCCTTGGGCTGAAGGTTGAGAGTTTGGGAATGAGGCATCGGGATGGGGAGGTAGGGAATCAGGGATAGGGGCTTGGTGGTCGGGGATTTTAGCGAGTGTTGCCTCGCGCTCCACTTCTGCGGTCAGGGAGCGGAATTCACAGTCACGCAATGCCTCGATCAGTTCGGGATAGCGTGGCCTCACTTTCATGGAGGCAACAGGCTCAGGAAGAGGTAGGTCAAGATCGAGTGCCACCATCTGACGGTTTTGAAGGATTAGTTCCCGGGCCGCATTGACTTTTTCGGCAACCTTGGGATCCAGAGTCTGCGAGGCAAGAATCACATCGAGCGATCCATACTGATTAATCCATTTTGCGGCGGTCTTGCCACCCACACCCGGAACTCCCGGGATGTTGTCGGCGGAATCCCCTGTCAGCGCGAGCACATCAGCAATCAATGCCGGATCCACTCCCCACTTGGCACGCACATCCTCGACACCCAGCAGCTTGAATCCTCCATTCCCCTCGCCCACGTCAGCTTTTGCGGTGGAGTAGATTGAGACCCCATCGCCAACCATCTGGAGGATATCTTTATCGTTAGTGGCAATGACCGACTCAATTCCCGATCGGGAGGCTTCCACCACATAGGAAGCGATCAAATCATCGGCTTCATGGTTCTCAAGAAAGACACTGGCCACCCCAAGGAGAGGAACGATCCGCTGGATGGGTTCCTGCTGAGCCTCGAGATCATCAGGCATCTCGTCACGGTGCTGCTTGTACTCAGGTTGAAGCTGAGTGCGACGCTCGGGGAGACCAGCATCCCAGACGACCGCCGCGTAGTCTGGCTTCAGATCCGAAAGCATCCTACGCAGTGCTTTCACAAATCCATAAATAGCATTGGTCGGCACTCCTTTGGAATTCGTTAGCCCCCGAATAGCAAAGAACGATCGATAGAGATAATAATGCCCATCCACCAGGAGGATGCGGCCACCAGACGCATTTTTTCCATCGCTTGACTCGTTGAATGCGTGACTCATTTTCAAAGAGTATTTTTCAGAGACCTCGTCCCCTTGATCAGGGATGCGGAACGGGCGGAGGGGTCGGGGTGGGTTGACTGACGGAGAAGCCTCCGGTCTCGGGTAGCGGCCAGTCGTCCGTGCGGAAGGGCGAAAGAGGGAGCCCCTTGGCATTGAAGAGATTCACATCAGGCATATCGGCCCATGCATAACGGACGGCCGCGGGTTTTGGAACCGAAGGCGAAGATACCCTCACCTTGTCGCCCTCAATCACCACATCAGCAAAGACAAACTTCCTGTCCTCTCCCGCCACCGTGAATCCCTTAGGCACGCCTCCCTCTGCCTTCAGTGCTCCGGCGGCATGATTGATTGAGACCACGCATTGACTCCCCTTCAACTCGAGCGACTTGAAGACCGGGCACTCCTCATCACCTCCCTGGCCATAAACTTGGGAGAGTGCGAGATTGAGGGCTCGTTGAGCCGCCGGCTCTTTTTTCAGGTAATGCACATTCGTCTCTCCGAGATCCTCGGTGACAATCAGTGCCGTATGAGGCGTCTTGGCGACCGCCTGGAGCTGGGCCTCCTGCACCACGGCGATACCACTCGCCTCATTCGGATCGGTCTGCGGCTTGCGGTTGCGTGCCAATTGGAAAACAAAGAAGGGTAGATTCGGTTGACCAAAAGCCGTACGCCATTCCGCAATCAAGATGGGCAGCATCTGGCCGTAGGTGTTGGCGATGCCGACATAGGAATTATTTTCCCCCTGATACCAGCAGACGCCGCGAAAGCGGAGCGGGAGCAGCGGATGGATCATTCCGTTCCAGAGAACAGCTGGACCACGGTAATCACCGGGCCAACCCTTGGGCGGTTCGGGTGATGGCTGGTGGTTCTGGGCTGCCGCAGCTTTGTCACCGAGGTACTTGTCGTAGGCGGGTTGGAGTTCGGCTTTCTTTTTCTCGTATTCCTGCCGCGCGATGTCCGGGTTGTTCCAACGATCGCTCTGCGACCATGGGCCAGAACGAAGTCTCTCCACCGGCATCCAGGCCTGGATGGTCGTGCCACCGTAGGAATCGTTGAGAATGGCCACGGGAACCTTGAGTTCTTTTTGCAGTTTATCTCCGAACCACCACCCGATTGCCGAAAAGAACTTCATGGAGGGATCTCCCGAGAGCACCCACTTGGCATTAACATCTGATACAGGCGTCGACTGGCTGTTATGAGGAATCGTGCAGAGACGGAGGAGTGGGTTCGTCGTGGTACAGGCATTGGTTCCACCCTCACTTCGGCCGAGCGCCCACTCCATATTTGACTGACCGGAACAGAGCCAGACTTCGCCGACCAGCACATCGTTGATGGTGACCTCATTACTCCCTTTCACGGATAAGGTAAGCCCCACGACCGAGGCCTCCATCGCGGGTAACTCTGCCTTCCACGATCCCGAAGCATCGGCGGTGGTCTCGGCGTGCTTACCAGAGAAATCGACCGAGATTTTTTCGCCCGAAGCGGCCCATCCCCACACAACCACAGGCATCTGCCTCTGCAGGACCATGTGGTCGGCAAAGATCGCCGGCAGCTTCACGTCGGCATGGAGCGGGAGAACCGAGGTAAGCAGAAAAAGGAGAACAAAGAGACGGGGGGAAGCGTTCATTGGCCCATCCTACCTTCGCTCTCTCCCCATCCGCAATAAACGTTGTGTTTAAAACACGAAGATTGATGCGTTCTCCCAATCTCATCACTATGAAACTCCCCCCATGAAGTTACCAATTCTCAGCGTCCTGTTGCTTCTTGTTTTCGTTTCGCTATCCCTCCGGGCCGATGAACCGGTTGATCAAACCTTGCAAGGGGGCACCTTCCAACCGACCTCGCAATCTTTCAAGACCTACCAATGCCCCGAGTGGTTCAAGGACTGCAAGTTTGGGATCTGGTCGCACTGGGGCCCTGATTCGGTTCCCGGCCGGTTTAACAACTACGCCCACGACCTCTGGCATCAGGGTAGCGAGGAGTACAAATGGCACATTGAGCATTACGGCCATCCCTCGAAGTTCGGATACAAGGATGTGATCGAGTCGTGGAGAGCTGAAAAATTTGATCCGGATGCCTTGGCAGCAAAGTACAAGGCCGCCGGTGCCAAGTACATTGTCGCCCTCGCAACGCACCACGACAACGTCGACTGCTTCGACTCCACCTACCACGAGTGGAATTCCGTGAAACATGGCCCCCACAAGGACATCGTCGGCCTTTGGCGTGATGCTACGCTCAAGGCCGGACTCCGTTTCGGCGTCTCTTCCCATGCCGACAACCGTGGCTGGAATTACATGTATGGAGCCCAACTCTCGGATACCAACGGCCCACTGGCCGGCGTCCCCTATCAGGGCAAGGATCTCTCCCTAGTCAGCCTCTACAACTCACCAACCAATGAAAAGGCCAAGCCGAGTCAGGAATGGCTCGATGGATGGGAGAAGCGCCACCTTGAGCTAGTGGAAAAATATACTCCTGACTTCCTCTTTCTGGACGGCGGCATTCCCCATGGGCAACTAGGTATGAATGTCATCGCCAATTACCTGAATCTCAATGCCAAGGAGCATCACGGCATTGAGGAAGGAGTCGTCACCACCGGAAGCCTCCTACCTTACCGCGAACGCGGAATGTACCCCACCCTGCAGGAAAAACCCTGGCTCGATGTCAGCTCGATCTCGGGATGGTTCTACATGAACCACAATCCGCATTTCGACTCTCACTCAAACATTAAGAATGCGCCCACTGTTATTCACACACTCGCCGACGTGGTGAGCAAGAACGGTAACCTCCTGATGAATTTCCCGCAGCGCGGCGATGGAAGCCTCTATCCCGAGTGTGAGCAGGTGCTCGAGGAACTCACCAAATGGATGCCGATCAACGGGGAGGCAATCTTCAACACCCGGCCTTGGACTACGTTCGGGGAGGGACCGACCCAACTCAATCCGAAGGGGATGAATGAGCTGATGCATCCAATGACCTGGCAGGATATCCGCTTCACGCAGTCGAAGGATGGGAAGACCCTCTACGCGATCGCCTGCGGTATTCCGCAAGGTCCACTGACCATCTCTTCACTCGGTTCGATCTCGGATCTAATTACGGCGGTCAACCTCCTTGGCTCTTCGGACAAGATTGCTTGGAAAGCAGATCCTACGGACCTCGTCATCCAACCCTCGACAACGTGGCCCTGCGCCCATGCCGTGGTCTATAAAATCAGCCTGAAATAGGATTCACCTCATTCTTTAACCCCAATGAACATGAAAAAGATCTCCCATCTCCTGATAGCGTTGGCCTCTCTCCTCCCTTTGGAGAGGCAAGGATTCGCTGCGCAGCCTGATCCGGAAGTCGATCGCATCTACCAGTATTTCGCTCCCTCGGAAGCTTCCAAGGATCGTCCAAATCTCGGGATGTATCTCTGGATCCCTCCGAATACGCCGAAGATCCGGGCGGTCATGGTTGCGATGCACAATGGACTTCCGATCAACATCCTCCAGAGCGCCCCGGTGCGTGAGGTCTGCCGGAAGCATAGCATCGCCCAGATCCTGATCACACCATGGGCGAAGGATATCGGCAGCGTCATGATGAAGGATAACACCTACGACGTGACCGACCCCGCCCGGACCGCGATGTACGATTCCTACATCAAGCGACTCGCCGATCTGTCGGGCCATCCCGAACTCACCAACGCCCCGATCGTGCCGCTGGGTCACTCGGCCGTCTGTGGATTTCCCTTTGAAGCCGCGATCCGTAATCCCGCGCAATGCCTTGCCAGCATTCCGATCAAGGCGGGACTCCCCGACGTCTACAGCTATTTCGGTCCAGGGGGAAAGGCGATGCATCCCGACGCATCGATGTACTTGAGCAACATCCCCATCCTCTTCGTCACCTCCGGCAGTCAGGAGACCGTCTCCTGGAGCGCTTACCCGCACGCCTACGGGACGTATCTGAGGGCTTACCGCAACGATCAGGACACCAACGCCGGCACGACTTACCAGCCTCATAACGAGCTCTTCAGCGGTTGCTGGGAGATGACGAGCGGTCACTTCGACATGTCGCCGCGGAACTACCAGTTCGTGGCCGACTGGTTGGACGCCATCGCCTCAGCACGACTCCCCGAGAAGGCGGGAGCCCCCTTAAAAACCATTACCCTCAAGGATGGCTGGCTGATGAATTCGAAAATCCCAGCCGCAGGAGAGCTCCCGAAGGATTATCCCATGCCTGCTCCCTATCTTGAGTACAAGGGCCACCGCAACGAGGCGCTCTGGTTCCCGAACGAAGCGCTTGCCCGCAACCAGTTCGACCTCGGCATCACCGAGCCCCGGAAAAAGATCGAGATGTTCACCTTCCTCGACCCTACGAATCAGCCGATCAGTCTCGCCATGGGACTGATGGCCCCGATGACGAATCCTGCGGCACTCCTGCACGACGACGGACTCTTCACACTCACCACCCACCGGCTGACAACCCCGCCGGAGATCTGCACGGTTTCAGAAAAGGATCGCAAGGCCCATCCCGAGATCCCGCTGACCTATACGAATGTCGCCTTCCCCGGAATGACCAACCTTCCGACAAGTGATCTGCCCCTCGAATTCAACGCCCATGGCGGAGCCTTCCAACTGGTGAAGAGCGAACAGTTCAAGGATGAGCGGGGCGTCACCGAGTCGCGTCTAACACTAAGACTGAAGCGCCACCGCATCGATCCGGGTGATGGATTCAACATGTCCTTTGTCCGTGTCTATCACGAGGGGGACAAGGATTTCGCTGCCGCCGGACGCACCTGCCAGATCTCCCTCTCACCTTCCGATGCGCCGATGATGAAGAGTGCAAAGCCTCAAACCATCGATTTTCCTACCGTGGCGGATGCTCGTGCGAATTCCTTGAAGATCGAACTCCATGCCAAAAGCTCCGCCGGCCTGCCGGTTGATTACTTCGTCATGAAGGGACCCGGTATCATCCGTGACGGAGCCTTCATCCCGATGGAGGTGCCAGCGAGCGCCACCAACCCGATCGAGGTCACGGTTGGCGCCTACCAGGTCGGCTCCTTCAAGGAAAAGGATGGGGTGAAGCCATCAGCCACGGTCTTCCAGACCTTCCACCTGATTCCCTGAAAATCCCTGACCAGAGTTTTCGGATTTGCTGATGCGATCGCAGCCTTTATCAGTGGGTTGCAGATAGGGCACCGAACAACACGCACACCTACAGAAGGATAGCAAAAAACTCACCCCGATGAACGCTCCCACAAACACGGCCGTTTAGCCGCCTAGTAACTGTTCGGCAGAAAATGAATCCAGAGACATCCAAAATAAAGCGGCCAATTGATCTGCTCTCACGGATCACGTTTTATCTTACACTCCTGATTTTCGTGTGGCCCATCCACGCCGATTTGATGGTAGCTCTACTGAGTTCAAAAAAATATGGCTATGCGGTTCTATTTTCCCTTGGCTGCGTTACACTTGTCCTTATTCCGGCCATTATATCATTGAGGAGACTATTGGCTAACCCTGTATTGAGAGGTCGTGGCTACATTTATGCGACATTTGCCATTCTTGCAGTTATGGAGTTGTGGACCCTAACAACAGTAATTACAGAAAGAACCAAACATGCCGGACCAAGCGCTACAGCGAACGCTCTGCGTCACTGACCTTATACGTTAGGTGAAAATGAACAGAATGCTTTTAACTAACTATGCACCAATGAGCAATGTTCAGTATATGTTTTCTGCAATAATCATAGTAATCATGGCGATTGTTTATTTTTATCTAAAAAGAAAATGAATCAAAAAAACCTCTAACCAATTACTGGAGCGAACACCATTAGGACCGCCGGTTTGCTTGGGTGTACCGTGCATGGTGTCGCTCAGTTAAAGCCGTTAGGGGTCCCATCACCCATTTTCATTCAGATGACTGTTTCCTCGGATTCTCCATCACGGATTAGGACAGATCGAGTCGCTGCCGCATCTTTGATTATCACATGCCTGAGTTGGCTATGGTTTGCCATGTGTTTTACAGCGCGCACAGGAGCCTGGTGGAATTCGATCTATTTATTTGTCATTCTTTACACGCTTTCTACGATCTTGGCTTTGTGTGGTATCCGTTCACCATTTGCTATTTTGGCATTGCTGCTCGCCGTGCCATCGCTTGGGATTTTCTGTATTTTTGCTTTCGACCGCTAATTTTATATGTCCCCTAACCAACAACTTGAGCGAACACCATTAAGTTGGACGGTTTACATGGGTTACCGTGCATGGTGTCGCTCAGTTCAAGCCGTTAGACTGACCAATCTTCTATGTTTTCTATGAAATGGATAACACCAATTTGGAGAGATCCCGAGGGATGGGCTGAGAGCGTAGCTAAAAGTAAATTGAGGGTAATTATATTATCTACAATTCATTTATTTAGTGTATTTGGATTTTTATATTTATTCGCATTGGTAATTAAAACCCTTGGAGACATCCCTAACCTTGGGTGGATATTTATCATTATATCAGCAACGCCTATTGTGACTGTGGGTGTTATATGGCCAGTCATGTATTTATATTCAATCCATAAAATGCTAAATAAAATTAAATATAATATGCAGTCTAACCAATCACTGGAGCGAACATAATGAGGAACGCCGGTTGCATGAGTGCATCGTGCATGGCGTCGCTCAGTTCGGACGTTAGGTCTATGCGACTATCACGCTTTAAATTTTACGGAACGATTATTGGGATCTTTCTCCCCATTTTCTTTATTGCTGCATCCAATCTTGCCTTTCAGTGTAAATTCCCACTTGGTGACAATTTTTTTACTGCGACAGCAATTATTGCGCTTGGATTAATAGAGATACCGCCGGTAATTATTGGCAGAGCATTGAATCTACCAATTGAAAATGGAGGGATTGCCTTTTTAATCGCCGATCTAAACGCTTCTGGTTATTTATTGGTAATATTATTTTATGGCATATTGGGACTTATTATAGATATAGCCATACGTACAATATTTTATGACGCTAAAAAGACCTAACCAATCACTGGGGCGAACACCATTAAGTTGGACGGTTTACATGGGTCTACCGTGCATGAAGTCGCTCAGTTCCAGGCGTCAGATTTAAAACACAATGTTTGACTCATTTGGTGGAGTTTGTACATCGATCTGTGTACTAGTGATTATACTGGCGTGGTTTATCTCTGGCTTGCCCCGCTGGATGCCCAAGATTATTTTAGCATTTGTGACTCCAGTCCTTGTCTCTTTTGGATGGTGCTATTTGCCGACAATCACTCTCTGGTTTAAGCCATTAGCTTTTGGTCATGTCGACTGGGGCCCTTGGGTTCTTATGGGAGCGATAATGTGCTCAGCGGTCTCCGTGCCGATAAGTATGATCGCCGTGCTGGCGTTATCATTCTGGCGAAAGAGGCGTGGAATAGGTAATAGAGATTCTAGCAATGCAGCCACTAACATCTAACCAGTCGCTCCAGCGAACGTCCTTTGTTCGTCGTTGAGATTTTACGAGCACCCTCTTATTGTCTGCAGCGCATGGAGGATTTTCTGATACTCTTGCTTCAGGTTTTGCTGGAACTCTTCGTAAATCTTCCATGGGACATATTTTTATATGAGGAGCCAAAACTTGATGCAAGGGACTCCCGCCCATTTTTGATTGGTGTATGGAGTTTAATTTTCGGTGCTGCTGTGGGAGGTCTATCACTGTTATTTTATCCTGATGTTATTTCCAAGCATGCATGGCTGCGGGTATTTCTTTTGTTTTTTTCGCCGTTATTCGCTGGGTTGACTGGCTATTTGAGTGCAAAAATGAGGTTGTCATATCGACCCTATGTGGTGCCTTCACAGCATTTTTGGTGGAGTTGTATGTTTACTTTCGGATATGTACTCATCAGATTCACTTACGCCTCTAGAGCATGAATCCTTTGACACCTATCCAATTAGGGTGCACCCAGTATTGTGTCGCTCAGTACAAGGAAGTTAGGTTATGCCTTGCCATTCTAAAAATAACATCACTATGAGAGAGGTATTTGTTGACCAGGATCACGCAAGAGTAGGATATTACAAGTCTGTTCTGGATGAGGCTGGCATTCAGAGCTACATTCGTAATGAATACGGAAACAACATTACTGATATTCCTTCACCCCTATTTTTTCCAACGCTTTGTGTTGTTAACGATAACGACTATGAGACTGCCATGGGTATACTAAGAGATATTTACTACGCTCCAACATCGCAATTACCAGATTGGAAATGCCCCAAATGTGCCGAGTGGATTCCCGGTAGTTTTGATTCATGCTGGGCATGTGGAGAATTGCGAGCAGAAGCAAAAATCAATTCCAATGGAGACGGAAACACCTAACCAATCGCTGGAGCGAACGCTAGGCGTTCATCGTTTTTGGATGCGACCACCATCATACGCGTCCCTCAGTTCGAGCCGTTAGGCGTCACAGAGCATCCATGAGAAATCGACATCTAAAACTGGCGACGGCGTTGTGCATGCTGTTTTGCATTGGGCGAATTATTCAGCAAGCGTGGTTTCTTCTATTTGCTCCAGCGCCTGATCCGACGAGCACCAGCTTTGCCGTCAGTTATCGGGTTACCAGCACCATTGAGACCGGCGTTATCGTAGTCATCGGCATCGGAGCATCCGTGCTGCTCTACACTCGTCAGACGCCATTCCGTGGGCTAGCTGTGGGCGCATTATGTCTTTTCATCATTTGGCGGAGTTTCTTTGCAAACCTCGGTATGTTTTTTAGTCCCATGTTCGGGGACGGCTCTTTGTCCGCCGCCGCAACAGGGTGGTGGCATCTTCACGGCCCACTTATATGGCTTCACAGCATTTCATTCTTAGTACTGCTTATCGCGAGTATCTCTGCATTCTATGGATCTTATGTTATTAGCAAGTGCAATAACCGTGTCGCCTAACAAACCGCTGCAGCGAACACCCTTTGGTCGTCGCTGATTTTTTCCCATTAGTCTTAAGAATTATGGCTCTAAAGCGAGAATACCTGCTAAGAAGGTCACCAAGGTTTCCTGACAAAGAAGAGTACATGGAGATCGTTCCGGAGGTCGGTAGGATACTAGCCTCTGCAGTTGTTCCAGAATTTAAATCTGGTATTGCCCCCATTGCCCTGGAGTACATAGACACGTGTGAAGGTGAAGTATTGATGAGACTCCGCCCGAATAATGGATGGAATTCGCATAAATACATATATCATGAGAATTCCATGATTTGGACATCAAGCGAAGTTGCTGCGCAATCATGGTGGATTATAAGGGCACAAGATATGCCAGAATGGTGGGAGGATTTCAAAGAACATGCTTGGGAACAGATGGATCTTCGCCTAGAGGAAAAAACTCAGAAAAAGAAGACTAACAAGCCGCGGCGCCCTACTTAAGATGCTGCTGCGCGCATCCTGTGATCAAAGCATTTCCAATCCAATTGATATTAAATGCATTCTCGCAATCCCGGGCGTAGCTTTAACCTATGCCAAGGCTCACCGACACCCTCATCCTACTTGCAGTTTTCTGCGCTTCTACTGCGCTTTTTTTCTGGCTGCTCAGTCATCTCATTCACGACGGAGCACTCAGTCTCGGCTTCTATCTTGACACTAGAGCCAGAGGCCCAGTCTTCCGTGCGTCAGCGATTCTAATGTTGGTTGCCATCAGTCTTTCTTCCGGCTGTGTGCTCATTGGCACATTCCGAGATTTTCTCCAAGACCGACGAACCAAAAGAATCAACAAGGGACGCAATGCCTAAACAAGCGATGCAGCGAACGCCCTTCGGTCGTCGCTGATCTTATACGTTAGCCAACGGGCACCTCATCAGTCTCAAATCTCTGCGGCTCAGCGCCTCGGCGGGAGAATTGCAGTCTCCCACTTGAGCGCGTAACAGTTCTTAGAAAACCACGGAGACCGATCCCCCGGCCGGAACTTCTACTGGCTTACAGCGACTGAGAATCTCGAGTGGTAGAGGTACGGATGCTAGGACTGCATCCTCTGCGAGCACCTGAACCTTGGCATCAAACTTGGTCGGATTGCTCAGCGTGAGAGTCTTGGATTCATCATTCCAGACGGCATCGATATGGTCGAACACCTCGAGACGCCCCGTGTCGGTGCGGAGATAGATCCCGGGAAGCTCAGCCACGGTGAGCATGAGCGCGGTTTCGACCCAGATCGTGGAGCCGAAGATATTCCCCCCAACTCCTTCCTGACCTTCCCAGTCGCTGAGGTTGACCCGCTCGCACATCATTCCCGAATTCATCGTTCCAATCTGATGCCCCTCACGGGAGACGTAGCTCGTGATGTTTCCGGCGATATCACGGATCAGGTCGAGCGCCAGTTCGTCACCCGAGTCACGCCAGAACCTGAAGAGTGAATCACCTGAGAAATTGCAGATCGCAGGTGCGGCGTGCTTGTTCTGAATGTTGGCCCAGACGGAGCCGTTCGACGGCACGTTGACCTTTCCTAGGTGGGACTCCGGAGGATAGGTGAAGTCGTAGCTGGTCACCCAGGTGGAGAACTGTCGGGTCAGATCACTGGCTGCTCGAGACCAGAAGGGATCACCCGTTGCCTCGAAAAGGTCGACCAGCGAAACCAGGAGCGCAAAGCACGATTCGCTATCGGGAGCGGTGAGCATGTCGCACGGTCCTCCGGTGGTGAGGCCTCTCTCGACGCAATCCCGGACAAGCTGACGTCCCAGATCCTCGGCGGCTTTCAGATAGACTGGGTCGTTGAAGAGTCGTGACGCCAGGATCCAGGCTGCGGGGAGGACACCTCCGGCGGTGCTCCCGCCGATGCCGATCTCGGCCGTGCGGATGTCGAGATGCTGGCCGATCTGGCCATACTTGCGGAAGATCCTCTCGAGGGCGTCAGCGAGATTCTTGGCAGAGGTCTTCCATGCGGCGGGAACCTCTTCGCCCCGAGCCTCCAGCATCAGGATCTGCTTGATCCCGAAGTAGAGCGCGTCGGAGAGACGACGCACGGAGACAAGATATCCAGGACGTGGAGGACGGGGATCCTCATTATTGAACTTCGTCCCGTCATGATGGGCTTTCCAGAGACCATTCTCGACGGGGCTCCCCTCAAACATGAAGGCGAGATTGCGTAGGGCGCGTGCTTTCTGGGTCGGCTCCCCCTGCGCGATCATCGGCAGGGTGGTGAGTCCGCCCGAGACCCAACCGAGCTGCCACCAGTCGAACGGCTTGGTATTGAGCCTGCTGATGCCATGACGGTAGTAGCCGAGTTCCTCATCCCAGTTGAGCGCGTTCACCTTCTCACGGACCATCCGATCAGCCTCGCTGAAGGGGAGGGCCTTGACGGTGCGGCGATCTCCGAAGTCCTTGCGCCCCTCGGCATAGCGGTCGAAGAGATCCTGCAAACGTGGCGCCTCGAAGAAGCAAAATCGAACGGTCACCGTGACCTTGTCCCCGGCTTTCCAATCACGGAGAGGATCTCCCTCCCGGAAGCCCATGATATTCGGTATCTTTGAGCGGCGGCGTGGACTCTCCACGGTGAAGGAGGCCTTCTCAGACGGCCCGTCCTCCGTAATGGTCAGACCCATGGCGCCGAGTTCGTTGTGATCGGGTGTGAAGAGGAGGAATCCACGCCCCTCCGGAGAGCGCCATCCGAGGCACGGTGTGGCCACACCCCACGTGTCGATCTCGATCGAGGCGGCAGAGCCGTCTTTATTCAGATGGGCCTGGTTGGTGATGCTGATCGGCTTGTCGACGGCATAATGGGAGGCATCAGGCCAGAAGGGGGAGTACGGGACATCGACGATCTCGAAGCGGTTCCCGTCATAGACCATGCAGGGAGAAAAGACATAAGACTTCGGATTCCATTCGGCAAAATCGGCGACAAGTTGGACGCTTGTTGCCGGAGAGCTTCCCTCGGTCAGTTCGATCACCGACGTCACGTCGAAGGACCCAGATCGCCCAGAGACCTCCGTTACGGAGGTGCTGGTCTTCCAGTAAGCGCCATTCAGCGGGGTATCGCCATTCCAGGGGAGATCATGAATTGAGGAAGCGCTCTTGAGTTTAAGAATCAAGACGGTGCGCTGAGCATCGAGAAGGGAGGCGAAGACTTGAGAAGGAAAAGGATTCTGAACGGAATTCATGGAAAAGGTGGATAATTAGCAAACCTTGCCCTCCTTGCAACCATGCACGAAGTCGTGATGCGGTCTTGATTCCCTTTCACGAGACGTGGAAGACTTCGGGATGATTAGCACCAACTCCCCCCGTCTTACCTGCTCACTTGCCGCACTTCTGCTTTTGGGTGCAGCACTGAACGCCTCACCTGTGGAACTCCACGTCTCCCCGACCGGAATGGCAGGGGCAAGCGGAACAGCGATTGATCCCCTTCCCTCGCTGAAAGAGGCAGCGACTGCACTGAAAGCACTGCCAGCGGATCAGAAAGCCGCAGGAGTCACGATTTTCCTCTCGGGCGGCATTCACTCTCTGCCGGAAGGAGTTGTTTTTGATGCATCCTGCTCCGGAACTTCCAATGCCCCTCTTGTGATCACAGGAGAGGTGGGAGCAACCCCTGTCCTGACGGCGGGACGATCGGTCTCCGGCGCGCAGCTCGAAACAGTCTCTGATCCGTCACTCCTCGAGAGGCTTGATCCTCAGGCAAAAGCCCATATCCGGCAGGTCGATCTTGCAAAACTCGGCATTGCTCCCATCGCTCCATTTCCTGAGGTCTTCAGCGGCGACTGGCGTCCCCTTCAGGTGACCTTGGGCACGAATATTCTCCCGATCTCCCGCTGGCCCAAGGGTGAGTATGGGTTCACCACCATGAAAAGCGTCACCGACAACGGCGATGCCACGCATGGCGGTACTTTCGTCTATCGTGATGACCGACCCTCTCATTGGCAGAAGGCGCTCGCAGACGACCAACTCTGGCTTCGTGGATTCTGGCGTGTTCCCTGGGTCATCAATGGGGCCCAAGTGAAGGCAATCGATACGAATGCCACCACGATCACCCTGGTCAAAGACGTCGGAGGCGGAATCGGCTCCAAGTATAAGAAGGACGCGCAGGGGCGCCGCTGCGGCGATGGTACGGAGGCATGGTGCGCCGTGAATCTTCCTGAGGAGATCAGCACCCCGGGTGAGTGGGCCATTGATTTCAAACGTCGAATTCTCCTGATCTGGCCTCCGGATGATGCATCAGCACAGAACCCGATCTTGGTTTCAGCAAACAAGGATTCCCTGATCACCTTGGACAATGCCTCCCATGTCATCATCAAGGGACTCCACTTCCTCGGTTCGCTTGGTGATGCCGTTTGCATCAAGGGGGGCGAGGGGGATCTGGTTGCTGGATGCGACATCTCGGACATCGCCCGCACCGGAATCTCCGTCCAGGGAGGTAAAAATCATCGGATCGTCTCCAATGACATCCGCGAAACTGGCGGGTCTGGTGTCGCCGCTGCCGGGGGCTCCAAAGCAAAGCTCGAGCCCACGGGGCACGAGATCTTGAATAACGATGTCAGTCGCGCTGCCAATGACTTTCCCGAGCCTGCCATTCAAATCGGAATCGGCGGCGCCAGCCAGATTCTCAGGGATGCCGTCGGCATCCGAGTCGCCCACAACCGGATTCACGACAGCGCCAATGCTGGAGTACGTTTCGGAGGAGTCGACAACCTCTTTGAACTCAACGAGGTTTACCGCATCGGCTTGAATTCTGGTGATCTCGGAGGATTCTACGGCTACTGCGGGTTTACCGGATTCGGTAACGTAATCCGAAACAACTTTGTTCATCACAGCATGAACGGAAATGCTTTCTACCTCGACGACGGAACCAGCGGCGTCACGGTCTCGGGGAATGTGGCTTATAAATGCAATCTAGGCGTCCTCATGGGCGGCGGACACTACAACCGGTTTCTCAACAACATCATTGTCGACTGCCTTGTGGGCATCCATCTCGATGATCGCGGTGTTTCCCGGAAATACACCCTGGACGACAAGCGCCTCGGTGGAGACGTGAAGTCGGTGAACCCGGATCAATCCCCCTGGAAAGAGAAACACCCAGAACTAGCTGACCTGGTCGCCGGAGTGGAGACCACGACTCCGAAAAATGACGAAGTCATTGGGAATCTGGTAATCAACTGCCCCAAGCCTTTTGATTATCCCAAGCCGGAAAATGCAGGAGGTATTGTTCAAAAGGACAATTTAACGGCTGGCTCTCTGTCGGAATTCGTTGATGCGGAAAACTTTGATTTTAGCGTGAAACCGGGGTCACCTCTGACCGCTTCAATCATGGGATTTCCCTCCATCCCGTTCCAACAGATCGGCCTACAGATTGACGATTATCGCAAGAGCATCCCTCCCCGTGACATGAAACTCCTTAAGGAAGGTGACACGACGAAGCGAAAGTTCAGTTCGTCAACGGACATTGAAGCCTCCAACAAAAAGTAAGAGGGCACGATGAGCAACTTCCCTTCTCTTTCCCTGCGGACACCTCGCACGCTCGACCTCGTTCATGATAATCCGGGCGATGCCCCCTACGTCACGGCATTCAACGAACCGGAGCACCTCAAGTCGTTCGGCTTCGACTCGAAGGTCTTCATGATTTTCGACTCCCCTCAGTTGGCCATCAACTGGGAAGGGTTCGACCCCTCGATCTTCCCGCAGGGAACCGAGGAGCGTGCCTGGGTCGATGCCAAAGCGGCCCGGCTCAAGAACCTGTACGGAGGAATCAAAGCAGCGGGTGTCGGCGTCCTCTGCATGTCAGATCTGATCCTTCTGCCGAAGCGTCTCGCGACCAAGATGGAGGCGGAGGGCACCGACTGGCGGGATCCCCGTCACCCCCGCACTCAGGAACTCCTGCGGCACATGATCGCTGAAAGCTTTGAGATCCTGCCCGAACTTGACGGACTCATCGTCCGCATTGGCGAGACCTACCTTGATGACGCACCACATCACGCCGGCGGCATTCGCGAGAAGAAGAACCCGGAGGAAACGATCATTCCGCTCATGCAGCTACTGCGTGAGGAACTCTGCGTGAAACGCGGCAAGACCCTCTTCTTCCGTACCTGGCTTTCCTTCGATACCGATCCTGAGGCCTATGCCAAGGTCGATGCCGCCGTGGAACCGCATCCCCTCCTCACCATCAGCGTGAAGCACTGCGAGGGTGATTTCCACAGGGGCAATCGCTTTAGCCGTGTCATCGGACAGGGACGACATCCCCAGATCATCGAGGTGCAGTGCGCCCGTGAATACGAGGGAAAAGGCTGCTATCCCAACTACGTACTCGACGGTGTCATCAACGGCTTCGAGGAATACGCCTTCACGATGGACCCAAGCGACACAAAGGGATTACACGAGTTCGCCCGGACCTCACCGCTCTACGCAGGAGTCTGGACCTGGAGCCGTGGCGGTGGATGGCTCGGCCCCTATACGAGGAATGAATTCTGGTGCTCTCTCAATGCCTGGGTCTCCGCCCACTGGGCCCGTGCCCCCCGGCAGACCGAGGAGGAGGTCTTCCTCCGTTATTGCACGGAAGTTCTGAAACTTTCCCCAGAGGATGCTGCCCGTTTCAGGGAACTCTGCCTCCTCTCGGCAAAGGCCGTGATCCGTGGAAAGCGCTCCACGCACAACGATATCCGCCCCTGGTGGAGCCGTGATCAGTACATTGGTGAACCAGATCTCCCCAAGGATTCCGAGAAAAGGCATCGCGTACTCGCACAGAAGCACGAGGCAGAGGGGATCTGGAAAGAGATCTGCGACATCGCCTCCAAGATTACCTTTGCTGACGCTGAGACTCAGGAGTTCGTTCGGGTCTCCTGCGACTACGGTCGCTTCCTCTACACGATCTACAGACTCAACTTCGAACTGAAGGCATGCGAGGAGAAGTTCGACGCCGCAACGGCAACCAAACTCCTCTCAGAGTATGATGCCGTCTGGGCAGCGTGGCGTGAGTCGGCTGAGAGGTATCCCGCCACCCCAACCCTCTACAAGGAGGAGGGCTTCCGCTACAACTCAGGCAAGGGAGCTTGGGGTGATGTGAAACACGGCGTTGGCCCGATGGCCGCCCGTCTTAGGAAGAAGCTGGCATAATTTATTTTCTCTTCTCCGAGACACTCCACTTCATGAAGTCGTAGATCCTTTCGGAAGTTCCATCGGTGATAACCAAGGGATCAGCTTCCGTCCTGCGAGATGTCCAAGGGCTTTCGGAAAGAGGCCATCCCTTGTAATCCAGAGGAGCGTCATTAATTCGGTCCTCGCCGTCATAGATGCACTCGAGTGTGTTCCCGATACGATTTCCATAGCGTGCAGAAAGAATACCATGGTTCGTGATGGTTAAGGAACTCTTGGCAAGGATCGCGGAACGGAAGCTTTTGAGCTGTTCGTCAGAGTTGGTACCGGGGAAGTCTCTGGGACTGGCCGTCTCCAAAGCGATGGCACACTGTGGTGACTTCACCCGAAATTCGGAGTCACCCTTTCTTGGAGATGATGCCGGCGCAAGGATTCCTCCCTCCGGATTCCATTCGAACGGTTGACTGACCGTCACAGCGATCAGCACGCTTCCGTAATGGAGGAAGATATGTCCCGATGAACCGGCATCATTGATCATTGCCCTCCAACCACCCGGAACATAGCCAAGCGCATAGGGGCGCGAATTATCTGGAAGAATCTTAAAAAGGAAGAGCAGGGCATCGCGTCCCAAGACCTCCTGCTCAAAGGGACGGACTCCATGGGTGTGAATGCCCATCTTTCCGGGTTCGTCGGCAGCCGGATTCGTGATCCAGAGATGACTTCCCTTCGCTGAGTCGGGTTCCTCCCACATCACGCCGCACGGGTAACTCTGCCCTTGAAAGGGTTTCCCAGCAACTTTTGCGGATCGGGAAAAGAGGGCGTAGGTGCCGTTGACATAATGATCAAGGGCCCAGCCATTGATGAGTGCTCGGTAGGTATAGGGTTTGGACCTGTCGGTTCCGGCAGGCAGAATGACGGGAGTGAGCCGGTAGGCATCGGTGGCACATCGAGCCGCTGCCTTAGCATGGGTCAGTTCAGGGCTCACACCTCCGAAGTAGAGCCATGGGATTGTGGCCACTCCCCAAGGGTGTTGTGACTCCGTATCAGGGTAGGAACGCGGCGCAAATGTTGCGAGATGTCCGCGAAGCCATGCAGGGGCAAACTGAATGAGACAGACCTCCCATGCGATCCGCGCCTGATTCGCAAGCGATGGATCTTTCACGCAGTCCGCAAGTGTCAATAGCGGAAGAATATTCTGCGCTCCATAGGGGCGGGAGGCATACTCACCCGGCCCCCCCTTCACCGTGGAGGCAATGATCGAACGGAGATACTTCTCACCTGTGGGATCCTCCTTGGCAAAATGAGTGCCCCAGACGATTCCGGACTCCTTGGACTTCGCGGTCATAATCTGAATGTAGGGATCCCTCTCCATGAAGTAGGGATCTGCATGGAAGGCATCCGCACCCCAGATCTGGGTCGCCAGATAGCGGGAGACGGCAGCCATCAGCTTATGATTGCTGGTGGAGAGACGGGCGTAAAAGACGCCTCCGGTATAAATCGTCCGGTAACGTCCCTTGGTTGCCGCATCTAGATACTTCTCATAGCGGAGGTAGCAATCGAGGCCCGGCCAGGCAACGAAGCCTGTGTTGCCCCCATGCATCCAACGGTTGACGTGATTGCCCGGCACTAGGGGATCTAGCCCCTTGTTCACCTGAACAAGCCCCTCGGGAATTCTGCCCAGTTCAAAGAGGCATTCAGCCTTCACAAAATGCTCGTCCCCGCCCAGGGCAAAGGCCTCCAGTACGGCTTTCCTCCTATCGTCAAAGGTTGGAAGCCCCCCCTCTTTCCCTACACCTCCTTCGGTAGGTTGGTCTGCAACCTCCTCCATGACAGGTGGAGAAAGCTCCGCCCTGATCGTCCACGACAGAAACAACGATGCAAGAAGCCCCGTCAGGAAAACCCAACGAAGCCTCCCCGGGAATTCCATCACTTCGAGGCTTCAACGGTCACGACACCCCCAAGGCCCACCTCTTTGGCATCGTCTCCCTTTTGAAGCAGGACGCTAATCTGGTGTTCATGGTTGCCAGCAGGAAGGGGAATCTCAACCGGCAACGTGGAAGCATCAGGCTTCTCGAAGACTTTTACACCATCGAGCCAGAACTCCCCTTTGCCTCGGATCTCCTTGAAGCGAATGACGCCGCCTTCCTTGGACTGCTGTTCAAAAGGCTTGAAGCGCTCGCTCCGGAATTCGATCCAGCCAGCCTTGGAAGTGTTCTCCAACTTCGGAAGCTTGATCTGGGTCCAGCTGTTCATGTCGTTGTCGGCGATGACGGCAGCGGGATCGGGTTTTGACGATGACAGGGGGGACATTCTCCATTTTGAAAGGATCTCGATGGGAAGTGCGGCTGGAACGATCTCTATAACGGGTGCCGCAACTATCGAGACTCTAGCCACTGCGTCCTTCAGTCCCGGTGCCGAGGCATGGAGAAGGATCTCCCCAGGGGCACCTGCGCTCGATTGGACAATTGCCTGACCAAGACCATGGAAGAGTGAGTGATCGCTTCCCTTCTCGGGCTCATGACAGTTCGGATCACCGTTCCCAAGGCCGATTAGCTTTCCAGATCCATCTACCTTGAACGTCACCATGGGTGAGGCTCCTGGAACAACCCTGCCCTTTTCATCAACGGCGGCGATGGTGACGGGCAGGGCATCCTGACCATTTCCGGACAAACTCACCCGATCCGGAGTGATCTTGAGGGCGACTGCATCTCCGGTCGTCTCGACCTTGGTTTTTGCGATTTCCTTACCATCAGTCTTAGCAACCGCTTCCAGCGTGCCGGGTTCATAGGGGACTTCCCAAGTTGCCATGGCATAAGGATCGACATTCTTCACTCCAAGCGATTTGCCATTGAGGAAGAGTTCCGCCTGCTTCGCATTGGTGATCACCATTACCCGGACCGGCTTCCCTTCCTTTCCCTTCCAGTTCCAGTGTGGAACGATCGTGAGTATTGGGCGGTCCTTGATCCACATCGCCTGATGCATGTAGAACGCGGTCTTTGGAAAGCCACAGAGATCCATGCAACCGAAGAATGATCCGGCGCTGGGCCAGGTGAAGGGCGTCGGCTCACCCCGGTAGTCGAAGCCCGTCCAGACAAAGCCACCCGCTACAAATGGCCGCGTGTCGATCGCCTTCCAAGCGTCATGGTGAGTAGCCCCCCATCCCGGATGCTCATCATCATAGGCTGCAAGGATGTTATTGCTCTTCACGGTCTCATATTCATCGCGGGTCATGACAGCCGAGGTGTCCTCGGAACTGGTGATCGGCGTCTGAGGATGCTTCTGATGGAAGCCGTCATAGCTTCCCTGCTGATAGTTGAAGCCAACCACATCGACAGCACCGGAAACATTGATCGGATTTCCCTGGCCTCCGCTCTGTGCCGCAGTCACGGGGCGGCTTGTGTCGAGTTCCTTCACGGCCGCCGACATTCTCCGCACCATCTCGTATCCCTGCTCGGTTCCCTGCATCGGTTCCTCGTTGAAAACCGACCAAAGAATCACGGAAGGATGATTGCGATCCCGGCGAACCATCCATCGCAGTTGATCCATGTATTCCGGAGTGCAGTTGAAGTTCCTGTTCTCATCCATGACGAGCATTCCGAGACGATCACATGCGTCGAGGAACTCCGTTGCCGGTGGATTATGGGAGCAACGATTAGCGTTAGAACCCATTTCCTTGAGCTTGCGAACGCGGAACTCCCAGAGCGAATCAGGCACCGCCATTCCCACCCCGGCATGATCGATATGATTGCAGGTTCCCATGATCTTCACCGGTTGATCATTCAGGAAGAATCCCTTGTCGGGGTCAAAACGGATCGTACGGAACCCAACCTTGGTCGCAACGTCATCATCGGACTGTCCGGCGGAAGCGACCTTGGTCTCGACCGTATAAAGCACTGGATGGTCCACCGACCACAGACGCGGATCGGAGACATTCAAGACGGGTCGGAAGACCTTTGATCCGAGCACCGGAACATCACTTGTCTCTGTCAGGCTGGCCACATGTTTCCCCTCGGGGTCGCGGAGGGTAACCGTCACTGTCGCAGGGGCATTCGTCTTGCCGATGTTCTCCACGGAGACCTCGGCCGGAATCTTCCATGATCCGGAGGCTTCCTTGACAGGCTGGGCAAACACTCCGTCGGTTATAATGTGCACTGGCGGGCGCTTCACGAGACGAGTGTGACGATACATTCCGGCCCCCTCGTACCACCATCCCTCCATGGCGTTGGCATCGACACGGACGGCGACCGTATTGAGATCGTCGCCATAGCGGACGAACGGGGTCAGGTCGACAGTGAAGCCGGTGTAGCCGCAGTTATTGTGATGCACCTCTGTTCCGTTAAGCCAGACCGTGCAATGGGTAGCAACCCCGTCGATCTGGAGTTCGAGGTGTTTTCCCCGGTCAGCCGGATCAACCTTGAAGGACTTACGGTACCAGGCGAATCCGCGCGGGCGATATCCTTGGGAGACATTCGCCTGCTTGTCAAAGGGGCCCTCAACAGCCCAATCGTGGGGCAGATCAACGACCCTCCAACCTGAGTCGTCATAAACAGTGGCAGCAGCACCGGGAGCATTGCCTGCCTTGGCATTGCCGTAGGTGGCACCATGTCCCTTGATCTCAGGGAAAGGAATGTCCCCAAGATGAAACCGCCATCCCTGGTCGAAGGAGAGAACCTCTCGACCGGAATCAGCGGATGCCACCACTGCCGGGGAAGGCGTCGGAGATGGCTGGGAAGCTGCTGCGACAGCAGATGCGGTCAGCACGATGAGGCCGGCAATGGCTTGGGCAATGTGTTTTTTCATGAGGGGGATTTTATAAGTTTACTGAATATTACCAGGCGAAGGCTTCGGGGGTCTCGTAGCGATAGGGGTTGGTTCTCTTACGAATCATCTCCGGATCACCGGCGGGCGGGAAGATCGTATCGATGCGATCAAGGGTCGAACGGTCGAGCTTCACCTCAAGGGCACCGAGGGCATCGTTCAACTGCTCCATCGTCCGGGGGCCGATGATCGGAGCGGTGACTACCGGGAGATGCATCGTCCAGGCCAGACCGACCTGGGAGGGAGTGTGGCCTAGTTCCTTGCAGAGGGCTTCCCACGCATCGAGCTGAGCAGCGATCTTGTTCACCCGCTCGACACTCTCGACACGACCACGGCGCATGATCTCGCTAACCTGAGGGCGTCCACCGAGGATCCCTCCCTCCAGGGGAGACCAAGGAATGACTCCGAGTCCGTAGGCCTGACAAGCGGGCAGCACCTCCAATTCGTTGAAACGGCAGAGGAGGGAGAGCTTGCACTGCTCGGAAACGTAGCCGAGGAAGTTACGCCTGCTCGCAGCCTCATTGGCCCGTGCGATCTGCCATCCAGGATGGTTGGAGGATCCGGCATACAGGATCTTCCCTTGCTGAACGAGAACCTCCATGGCCTGCCAGACTTCATCCCAAGGAGTATCCCGGTTGATGTGATGCATCTGATAGAGATCAATGTAGTCGGTCTTGAGGCGCTTGAGCGAAGCCTCTACGGCAGAACGGATATACTTGGCCGAGGCGCCCCTGTCATTCGGCCCGGTTCCCATCTCACCTTGAAATTTCGTGGCAAGAACGATCCGGTCACGCTTGCCACTGGCAGCTATCCAGTCGCCCACAATCTGCTCGGTATACCCCTCAAAGGTCTTCCATCCGTAGACATCGGCAGTGTCAAAGAACTGGATACCTGCATCCAAAGCCGCCTCCATGAGGGCATGGGATTCCGGTTCATTGGCCCGGGGGCCGAAGTTCATGGTGCCGAGACAGATCGGGGAAACCTTGAGACCGGTGCGACCGAGATTGACGTAGTTCATTGGAATAAGAATTGGATCTCACTCTTTTTAATGTGGCAAGCCCGACAAATCGAATGAGGGATTGTCTCTTTTCGTCGTGCCCACGATATTCTCAAGAGAGGAAAGCTCCTATCTGTGTTGGACCCCGCAGGCTAAAAGACCTTAATGCTCACTAACATTATCAAATCCACTAGCTTCTGGAATAGTCTCCGCCTCTGGTTAATCTGAATCCATGGCATCCATACCTCCCTTTATCAACGATGATTTCCTGCTGGGAAACGAATCGGCACGTCATCTGTACCACGAGTTTGCCAAGGATCAGCCGATCATCGACTTTCACAATCATCTCTCCCCCGAACAGATCGCGGAGAATCACTGCTTTTCCGACCTGCAGGAGATTTGGCTGGCAGGAGACCACTACAAGTGGCGCGCCATGCGCTCCAACGGGATTCCGGAACTACTGATCACCGGCGAGCGCCCCTCCGAGGAGAAATTCCAAGCATGGGCCAGTACCGTCCCCTACACGCTTCGAAACCCTCTCTATCACTGGACTCACCTCGAACTGGCGCGCCACTTCGGCATCCACGAGACTCTGAATGAGTCAAGTGCTTCAGTCATCTGGAAGGAGGCGAATGAGAAACTCCCCTCGCTCAGGATCCATGACATCCTTGCCATGCATGATGTCCGGGTTCTCTGCACCACGGATGACCCGGCCGATTCCCTGGATCATCATCTTGCCATCAGCAAGAGCGGGTTACCCACGCGCGTTCTGCCGACCTACAGACCGGATAAAGCATTCCAAATCTCGAATCCTGGTGCCTTTCGCGCATGGATTGAAAAACTCGGCACCATCTCGGGATGCTCTATCGATTCTCTGGAAAATCTCCTCTCAGCCCTCAAGAGCCGACATAATGCCTTCCACGATGCTGGATGTCGCCTCTCCGATCATGGTCTGAATCACGCGCCGAAACCTCCTCCGGCGCAAGGCATCGCGGAGGCTGTGTTTAAGAAAGCCCTCGCCGGGCAGCACTGCTCCGCAGAGGAGCAGGCCGACTATGAAGCCCTGATCATGCATGAAGTCGGGTGCTGGAACGCTGCCCGTGGCTGGACCATGCAACTGCACCTTGGGGCCTTGCGAAACAACAACTCCCGGATTCTGAAATCCGTGGGAGCCGATGCAGGATGCGACTCCATAGGAGACCAATCCCATGCAGTCGCCCTGGCGGCGTTTCTGGATACCCTCGACCGCAAGGATGCGTTACCCAGGACCATCCTCTATAACCTGAATCCGGCGGACAATTATGTCTTCGGCACCATGATCGGGAACTTTCAGGACGGAACGATACCCGGTAAAATCCAGCTTGGAAGCGGATGGTGGTTCCTCGACCAGAAGGAAGGCATGGAGGCTCAGATCAACGCTCTCTCCAACCTTGGACTGCTCAGACGATTCGTCGGCATGGTCACCGATTCGCGCAGTTTCCTCTCCTTCACAAGGCACGAATATTTCCGGAGGGTGCTCTGCAATCTTCTGGGCCGGGATATGGAAACCGGGGAACTTCCCCGCGATCATCAGCTCATTGGATCGATGGTTCGGGAGATCTGCTTCTCAAACTCGCGGGACTACTTCCATTTTTGATCAAGGTGTAGGCATTCCCCTCCCCCCAGGTGAAAACGTCTGAACATCCCTCCAGCAGATACCGTTGGGTGATCTGTTCCCTTCTGTTCGCGGCAACAACCATCAATTACATCGACAGGCAGATTCTTTCGCTGCTTAAGCCCATTCTGGACGGGCAGTTTGGATGGACCAGCACGCAGTTCGGCGCGATCAACTCGGCCTTTCAGGCCTCCTACGCCTGCAGTCTCCTCGGCTTCGGATGGTTTGTGGACCGATATGGAACCAAGATCGGATACGCCTTATCGATCGGCTTGTGGAGCATCGCTGCAATGAGTCACGCGCTGGTGAATTCCATCGGAGGTTTCTTCGGTGCGCGGATCGCGCTCGGAATGGGGGAGGGAGGAAACTTTCCCTCCGCCATCAAGGCGACCACTCTATGGTTTCCCAAGAGGGAACGAGCACTGGCCACAAGCCTGATGAACTCGGGAGCCAACGCCGGCGCCATGATTGCTCCGGCCACAGTGCCGGCAATTGCACTCTCGATGGGATGGCACTGGGCCTTCATCCTGGCGGGGGTTGCCGGAATGATCTGGGTCGTGATCTGGTGGCCTCTTTTTTCCGATCCGTCGAAATCGAAGCGCGTCTCCGCGGGGGAACTCGCATTGATCCGCTCGGATCATGAGGCGGATGACGAAACGCAGACCATTCCCTGGCTCTCGCTTCTTTCCCGGCGTGAATCGTGGTCGTTCATCACGGCGAAATTCCTCACGGATCCGGTCTGGTGGTTTTTCCTGATTTGGCTGCCTGATTTTTTCAAAAAGACCAGGGGACTCGACATCAAGAGCAGTTGGTTCCTTCTCTTTAGCATTTATTCGATCATCACGGTGCTGAGCGTGGCTGGAGGTTGGCTGACCGGGCATTTCGTTTCCAAGGGATGGACCGTGACCAGGGCAAGAAAGTCCTGCATGCTTCTCTTTGCTCTCTGCGCGCTACCGATCGCCTCCGTGACCTGGGTAGGCAATTGGACCGCAGTTCTTCTGATCGGTCTTGCGGGAGCGGCTCACCAAGCCTGGTCAGCGACGCTCTACACGACGGTATCCGACATGTTTCCGAAGAAAACCGTTGCCTCGCTGATCGGCATGGGAGGAATGGCTGGCTCGGTTGGCGGAATACTTTTTCCAATCATCACGGGTGTGGTTCTCGACTCCTGCAAGAACGGATACACGATGATCTTCGGATATTGTTCGCTCGCTTACGTCTTGGCCTTGGTGATCAATAATTTGCTCGCTCCTGATTTCAAGACTCTTAGCTTTGAGAAAGCACTCATCGCCTAGTGACCATCATCTCATTCCATCGGCTTTGCCTCTCAGCTTTCTGCTTATTGTTCCTCTCGATCTGTTTCGCAGAAGAGACCAATACGAATCGGGTGCCGCTTGCCGACCTCATTCCCGCCGATAAGAAACTCAATCCGGGTTGGGTGAAATCACTCACGGAGCGCGGTGAGCCACAGGTCTTCACGGGTCCTGAGTTAGCTCATATCGGGATGCCTATTGGGGGTCTCTTCGCGGGTCAGCTTTATCTGGGAGGTGACGGCCAACTCTGGCTCTGGGATGTGTTCAACGGGGCTGAGTTCACGGGTTGGTCGGGAAATTACAGCCCCCGACCTGTTGTGAAACCGCTTGAGCAGACCTTCGGTCTTGTTATCGCGGGCAAAGAAGTTCCCCTTTCGACCAATGGCTTCTCAGGGATTACCTTCCGCGGTGAGTATCCGATGGCCTTCGTCGAATACAAGGATCCGAACGTGCCGGTGCAAATCGCCCTGACCGCCTATTCACCCTTTATTCCGCTCGATGTAGATGATTCCAGTCTTCCGCTGTCCGTCATGGCGTACTCCATCACCAACACTTCTCCTCACCCCGAAACCGTCACCATGAAGGGAACGCTAGAGAACTTCGTGCTGTCGCGTGAACGGGGTGCGCTCAATGGAAAGCGCATCAACAGGGCTACGAACGAAGGATCACTGACTCTCCTGGAGGAGTCGGTCGAGCAGGAGGCTGCATCTCCTACCAGCAAGGACCATGTGATCGAGGATTGGTCCAAGGTCGATTTCTCAGGCTGGAAGGTCGAGGGAGAAGCTTTCGGTCAGGGGGCCTACAAGGCCAGCGCCCTAAGCCCGGAGCAGAGGAGCCTTGGGTTAGACCATCTAGGCAAGGAGACCGAGGGATTTGTCAGTTCACGCCCCTTCACTTCCCGATCTGGGGGGGCACGATCCTATGGATCGCTCTCAAGTTCCCCGTTCTCGATAGACCGTACTCATCTCTATGCCTGGATGCGTCCGGAAAACCGTGTCAGCAACAGCTCCGGCATTGACCTTCTGGTGGACGGGATTGTCGCGGCAAGGCTTCGCCCTCCCTCTTCTTATAACGATGTCCGCGACCTGCGACTCCAGGCACTTGATTTGACTCCTTGGATAGGAAAGAAGGGCACTCTCCGCATTGTTGACAATGAGACCACGCCGAAATCTGGAATCACGGTGGGGAAAATCTTCCTGAGCGATCGGGAGATTCTCCATAATCCGAAAACAGGATCTCTTGAGAATCACCCTGACGCCGAGGACAACGGCTCCATGGCTCTCGCGCTGCTTGACGGCCCTGCGGATCTCACTTCGGGAAAGCAGGAGGCTCGGGCACCTGAAAAACTGACAGGATTCCTAGGCCGCACCCTCACGCTCCAACCGGGTGAATCAAAAAAACTGACCTTCGTCATCGCCTGGTTCTTCCCGAATCTCAATCACATCCCGAAAATCAAGGAGCAAGGGCGATGGTATGCCTCGAAGTTTTCCTCCGCGGGCGATGTCGTGCGTTACTTCGTCAAGAACAGGGATCATCTCGAAGGTGGTACCCGTCTATGGAATACTACGTGGTACGACTCAACCCTTCCGTGGTGGTTTTTGGACCGCACCCTTTTCTCGATAGACAATCTGGCCTCCTCCTCCAACTACCGGTTTAAGAACGGTCGCTGGTGGGCTTGGGAAGGGGTTGGCGCGTGCGAGGGAACCTGCGGTCATGTTTATGGATATGCACAGGCCATTGGACGTCTTTTCCCCACCATTGAGCGCGATCAACGCGAACGGGTGGACTTCGGAACCTCGCTTTCCCCCGAGGGGTGGATCAATTGTCGTAGTGAGAACGGTGGAAAGGCAGCCATTGACGCCCAGGCCATGTACATCCTCAGGGCGTTGAGGGAGCACCAGATGACAACTGATAACGCTTTCCTCAGACGAATCTGGCCCGGCGTGAAAAAAGCAATGGAGTATATGATCAAGCAAGACCCCGGTGAGAAAGGAGTCATCGAGGGGGCGCAGCATAACACACTTGATGCCGATTGGTACGGTGAGGTTGCTTGGTATAACGGCCTATATCTGGCCGCTCTCCACGCCTCCGCAACAATGGCCGATGTGATGAACGAACCCGATGCGGCAACGCGCTACCGCCGGATAGCGGGGGCAGGACAAGACTTCATGACAAAGAACCTCTTCAACGGAGAATACTTCCAGAACAAGGTCGATCCCGCTCACCCCGAAACGATCAATTCGGGCTCCGGTAGCGAGATCGATCAGGTGCTGGGACAAAGCTGGGCCTTTCAGGTAGGCCTGCCTCGCGTACTACCTAAAAAGGAAACGGTCTCCTCGCTTGAGTCACTCTGGAAGTACAATTTCACTCCCGATGTCGGGCCTTTCAAGAGCGTCTATAAAAAAGGACGCACCTATGCCGTGGCTGGAGAGGGTGGTTTGATCATGTGTACCTTCCCCCGAGAAGACTGGAATTTGGCAAAGGCCAGCGGTCGCGGGAATGCCATGTATGCCAGTTATTTCAACGAGTGCATGAACGGCTTTGAGCATCAGGTGGCCGCTCACATGATCTGGGAGGGTGAACCCGGGAGTGATCTCGTGACAAAGGGCTTGGCGATTGAGCGTGCGGTTCATGACCGTTATGGAGCCTTTAAGCGCAATCCCTACAATGAAGTCGAGTGCGGTGACCACTACGGGCGCTCGATGGCCAGCTACGGTGTCTTCTTAGCCGCCTGCGGTTTCGAGTATGACGGTCCGAAGGGTCATATCGGATTTGCCCCGCGCATCCATCCGGAACATTTCAAAGCCGCGTTCACGGCCGCCGAGGGGTGGGGTTCCTACTCGCAGGAAATCACGGGCGAGACGATGACGGCTGATTTGACTGTGAACTGGGGATCGTTGTCACTCCGCTCGTTCAGCCTCGTAGCGTCGAAGAACCCCCTATCCGTTGCGGTGACCTGTCATGGAAAGACCATCCCCTCAGCTTATGAAACCATTGACGGGAAGACCATCATCACCTTCAAGGATCAGGTTGTCATGAGGTCTGGTGAAGCATTGAGAATCAATCTGAAGTTTTAAAACATTATTCCTACTCTCCGTGAATAAGACATCCCACATTCTTCTCTCTCTCGTCCTGACACTGGCGTCGCAACTCCGCGCAGGTGATTGGCAGAAAACACTCCATCAGGAACTCCCCCTTCTCGGTCATCGCAACTGGATCGTCATCGCCGACTCTGCCTACCCTTGGCAGACCGCTCCCGGCGTTCAAACCATCGAGACAGGCAAGGGTCAGATCGAGGTCACCCGTGCGGTGCTAGACGCGCTAGCCGCCACCAATCACGTCCGTCCGGTCATCATGACGGACAGCGAGCTTCCCTACGTCTCGGAAAAGAATGCTCCGGGAATCACGGCCTATCGCGATGACCTAAGAAAACTCCTCGCCTCCAGGAAAACCGAATCACTTCCCCACGAGCAAATCATCAGGAAGCTGGACGAGGCTGGCAAAACCTTCCACGTCCTCTTACTGAAGACAAATCACACCCAGCCCTACACCTCGGTTTTCCTACAACTTGAGTGCGGATACTGGTCACCTAAGGCTGAGAAGGAACTCCGCACTGCGATGACCTATCGCAAATAGACGTCGGTGCCTCGAATTTCGCAGCTTCTACTGATGAACAATCACGTCTGATTTCCTGGAATCGGGGTCGACGACGAGATCCTGAATCTTTCCTCCCTCCACACGGCCAGAGACCGTTGTCTTGTAGGGAGCATGAAACTTGAAGGTGCAATTCCACTCCTTGGGCCAGGCAGGGAGCAGGAGAATCTTCTTTCCCTCAGTCTGCATCAGCATGAGTTGTAGGGTCTGCTCACCATTGCCGCCGATATCCTCGTCGGGTGCGTAGTCATGGCCTTTGTCCCAGAAAGCTAAGAACTTCTGAGCCTTGTCCTGATTGGTGAGATCGTGGATCACCAACTTTTTGGCCTCGTCAGTGAGTCCTAGATAGGCGCAGTCCATCGGATCCTGTCCCCAGCAATGCATCGCCTTCTGGGTGCGGGAGGCATAGGTATCGAGACCGATTTGTAGATCTCCTTTGCCCAACTCCGGAAGTCCAAAGAGTCGAAAGGGATAGACCGCGTAGAGTTCGGGGTTCTCCATGTTATGTGCTTTGACTCCGGTCTTCGTTGCCTCGTCATACGCCTGATTCAATGCAGGGTCATAGGGATAGATGACCTTTTTCCCATCCTTCTCGGCGATCGGTAGCGGAGGGAGAATTGCCTCCAGATCAGCCCATGATTTTCTCATCTCCGTCGTGCTCAGGTCATCAGGAAGCTGCTTCAGACGTGAAAGCACATAATGAAGGCCTGCGATGTCGGGGAGAGGGTTGTTCACCATCCAATACATCTCGATCGAGTTGTCAGGGGAGAGGAGCAGCTTCCCCTCCTTGTCCCGGGGGAAGTGATTGGTGAAAAAAGTGAGTCCCAAGTTGGCAAACGGCAGGAGGGTTTCCCGGGCAAACGCCTTGTCCTGGGTGTGCTCGTAGTAGTCGAGCATCATGGTGCTGATCTCAAGAACCGGGGTGAAGTAGTAGTCGGTATAGGCACCGTTTTTTTTGCCGACCAGATTCGGTAGAGCTCCCCAATGCGGAGAAGTCTCGGCGACATACGAACCCTCGTGGTTGTAGAGTTTTTTCACGGTCGCCTCGTTGTTTCGAATCTCCCCGAGGTACATCCGGAAGAGCGGTTGCATGATGTCGTAATCACCGGCCTTGAGGCGCGGCCAGTACATGGCACGGGTATTCTGAAACCAATACTGCCCACCCCAGGCACGGTAGTCGGCAGTGACTGGCTTGAAGGTCTCCACTCCAGTAACCTTGTCCTTCCCAAAACTGACGGATGGCCAATCGATGACAAAAAGGGAGCCATTAAACTTCATCGGCCAGGCACCACGTCCCGCGCAGGCTGTCTTGAAACGCTGGAGGGCATATCCCTGGGTGACTTTTTTCGCCTCGGGCGTACCGCTCACGAAAATGTAGCTACGATCCCAGAAGGCGTGCCACCAATCGGCATGGGCCTGCCACTGCTTCTCATCGGATATTGGGAATGATGCCGTCGAGGCGTGGAGCACCTGATCGATCCACTCTTTGTCACTTTCTGCCTTTCCAGAGGCTACCGTAATGGCCAACTCATGCTGGGTCGTGGAGGCCGACGTCAGGGTTCCGGTACCTGAAGCCGTCATGTCACGTCCCTGAATCAGGGCTCCAAAACCCCAGTTCAACACCTCGGGGGTGGTGGGCTTGCCGAGGCCGTTCGTCGTCCCGTCGAAATGGCACCAAGCGAGGCGGTCCTTGAGTCCCTCGGCGTGATAGTCAGGCTTGAGCTCATCCATGCCAGGGCTCCGGAAGATGTCTCCGGGATTGGTTGCTCCGGGATTCACGGGTTGCGGCACACGGTAGGGATCAAGTGAAGCAGTGAGCACGCAGGGATTGCTTCTTTTGACCTCCGCATGAATGACAGGTGCATTGGCATCCACCCAGAGCCGGAGTTCCCCTCCCTCACCCTTGATGACCATCTGACCGTCGTAGAGATGAAGGGCCTGCTCAAAATGATTCGTGCCCGTGAACAGAGACGGTGAAGTCGAGATCCTCACTTTCCCTACCTTGGCCAGTCCGGTTGTCTTTACGGGATTTTCCGACCATGCATCGGTTTTCCCAATGTAAAACACGACGTCACCGTTCTGCTCGGTCCAGACATTGAGACCGATATCCCCGTTACCCAGGGGCATCGAATCCGCCGAGGTCCGGCCCGGTTCATCCCAGACGACGTCATTGGAGGAGACCGCGGAACGAAGTTGGTCCGGGGTGAGTCCCGCTCCAACCGAGGAGTGCAGGGCAACCGTAAGCAGGATCAAGGCAACGGGGTGTTTCATAAAAATCGATTGTCAGAGAGCGGGATAGATTTCGACATCCGAAAATTCGGGAGGTTTCTCATTTCCTGAAAAGGAAACACGGATGGCATCTCCGGTCGTGGCTGGAAATGTGAGGACATTCTCGTCGCGAGGGAGCGTCAGATGATCCAGAAGGGTTCTCCAGGATCCCGAATCACGGATCTCCAAACGGGCGTTGACCACCTTGGAACGCGGGCAGAGACGCACTGTTGAGAAGGTCTCCGGATGTCCAAGTTCCACGGTGAAGGAGGCTGTACCCTCGGAGTTCTTCCACCGCGTATTGTCGTCGTTATCCGTAAGCGCCTTGGCCGAATCCATGGAAGAGGTTGCAGAGACAGTTTTGTTGAGACAGAGGGATGTGAAGGTATTCACCGGTTCTCCCTCAACCTGCAGGGCCACCACACTGGCTACCGGATCAGGTGCTTTCTCCGGCAAATGAATGATAATGCGATCTCCCGAGCGCTCCGTGGTGAGAACCTTGCGGTCAGGATCGGCAAGTAGCCATGCCTTCAGCGGCTTGTTGGTAAGAGGCACACGCAGGAGTCCATCCGAGGGCCATCGGAAGACCTGCAGATACAGGGTTTCCGCTTTCCGAGTCGCCGTTCCCCAAGGAAGCCAGACAAAGGGTCCGGCCGTTGAGCCGTAGATCGATTCACCGTTCGTCTTGAGCCAACCGCCGATCTGACGGAGTCGTTCTGCGGAATCCTCGGGGATGATCCCTTCGCGGGTGGGGCCGACGTTGAGCAGGACATTCCCCCCCATGCCCCACGCGGTGATCAGGTAGGGAAGGAGTTTATCGAGAGGCTTCGAAGGGCTTGCCGTGTAGCCCCAGGATCCATTGACCGTTGTGCAGAGCTCCCAGTAAACATCCTTGGGACGTATCACCGGCATGTGAGCCTCGACGGTGTTGTAATCACCTTGCACTCCCGGGACACGCGGATCGACGATCAGGTGAGGCTGGGTCTTGAGCACATCGATGAGAGCCGTATCTTCCTGTGGCGTGATGTCGCGCGATCCATCCGTATCGAACCACAGGACGCCGATTCTCCCGTAGTTGGAGAGGAGTTCGCGGACCTGAGCGATAGCAATATTCGTCACATACGCACGCTTGTCCCCGTCCTGATAGCCCGGATCCCAATGCGGACATCCGGCCTGACCACCCGGATGCCCCCAGTCGGCTAAGAATGAGTAGTAGGTACAGAACGTGATGCCATGATGGGGGGCCGCCTCGGAGAGTTCCTTCACCACATCGCGCTTGAATGGCGTGGCGTCGACCACGTTGTAGGGGCTTGCTTGGGATTTGAAGAGTGCGAATCCGTCATGGTGCTTCGTCGTGAGCACCACGTAATTCATCCCGGCCTCATGGGCGAGATTCATCCAGGAATCCGCGTCGAATTTGGTGGGGTTGAACTCCGCGGCGAGCTTGGAGTACTCGGAGTAGGGAACCTTTTTGTTGCGCATATGCCATTCCCCGTCAGCAGGAATGCAGTAGAGGCCCCAGTGGATGAACATTCCGAACTTGGCCTTCGTCCACCAAGCCATGCGAGCCTCCTTGGCCTCCATGGACTCGCCCGGCAACCAACTAACGGGGGATGGCGACGGTGCCGGTGGCGGAGTCGGCTCTGCCACGGAATTTCTGATAAGAGACGTGGCAGCGAGGAAGGCAACTAATGCAAGAGGGGGGACTCTCATCCCTTTATTGACTCTGAAATCTTTCCTGATTGCAACCTCCTGAAGAAGAGAGGCTATAATTGCCGTATGAAAACTTGCCCCCTCCATCTCGTTTTGACTTTCTTCATCGTAACTGGCACGTCGCTTTTGGCGGCAGCCAAACCGATGAGCCTCTTCACCGACGGCATGGTGCTCCAGCGCGACGCCATTCTTCCGGTTTGGGGAACGGCCACGCCCGGAGAGGAAGTAACGGTTGAGTTTTCCGGACAGAAAAAAAGTGTAAAAGCAGATGAAAAGGGAAACTGGGTGGTGAAACTCGATCCCGTGCATGCCTCGGCATCGCCCTTGGAGATGACCATCAGTGGGGGAGGAAACCAAACAAAAGCTACTAACATACTGGTCGGTGATGTCTTCCTAGCCGGGGGGCAGTCCAACATGGGTTCCCCGCTCTTCGCTGCTCACAACGCGGCCGAAGTCCTGCCTCAGGCGACTGATGACCAGCTTCGCTTCTTCAATGTCACCAAGAAGACAGCCGCCGAACCTCAAACCGACGTGACGGGTAAGTGGCAATCGAGCGATCCTACCAACGCCAAGGGTTTCTCGGCCGTCGCTTACTTTTTTGCACGCGAGATACGCAGCAAGGAAAACATCCCTGTCGGCATTGTCTCGGCCCCCTGGGGGGGCACTCCGATCGAGACATGGATGAGTCTCGATTCCATCAAGGCAGCTCCCACACTTACAAATGTCGTTGCCCAATGGGAGAAAGCTTTAGCGGAGTACGCCAAGGTGAAGGCAGACCCCAATCTCGAGAGCGACTACTTGGCAGATCTCGATCAATGGACCAAGGAAGTGAAGCCTGCTTTCGATGCCACGATGAAGGCTTGGAACGATGACAAGGCTGCTGGCAAGCCCGTCGGCGAGAAGCCGAAGCCTTCACGCCCAGAACCGAGCAACCCGGATCCGATGGGCCCTCCTTCTCCGTCCCGCCGTCCCTCCACACCCAGCGTCTCGTACAACGCGATGATCGCTCCGCTCAGCCCACTCGCCATGAAAGGAGTGCTCTGGTATCAGGGCGAAGCAAATGCCGGCAGGGGTCTGGAATACCGCACCCTCTTCCCCCGCCTGATCGAGGGATGGAGAAAGCAATGGGGAGTCGATTTCCCGTTCCTCTTCGTTCAACTCCCGATGAATGGCAAGGATCCCGTTCCCGTTGCCAAGGATGGCGAACCCTACCTCCGTGAGGCACAGTTCATGACTCTCTCCGAGCCTAAAACTGCCATGGCCATCACCATCGACATCGGTGACCCAAACAACGTTCACCCCGGTGACAAAATCGATGTTGGCAAGCGCCTTGCACTACTCGCGCGTCGTGACATTTATGGGGAGAAGATCGATGCCTCGGGTCCTCTTTACCAAGGTTTCAAGGTCGAGGGTGACAAGGTCCGTATTTCTTTCAAGGAAACCTCCAAGGGCCTCATGCCAGGTCAGGCCCCGTGGTGCGCGAAAGGCGTCGAACCCCTCCCGACAGACAAACTGATCGGCTTCGTGATTGCCGGATCAGACAAGAACTGGGTGGAGGCAGATGCCGTTATTCAGGGCAACGACGTGATCGTCTCGAGCAAGACCGTCTCAAATCCCGTTGCCGTCCGCTACGGATGGGCCCACTCACCACGCTGCAATCTTTACAATAGCGAGGGACTGCCGGCCTCCACATTCCGCACCGACGACTGGGATTCTACTCCCGGAACAGGCGCCCCCAACACCACGAATCCCACAGCACCCGCAGTCCGGATTACCGAATAGCAGGAAAGCTCTTCACCTGATCCCCCTGGGGGATCAGGAAGTGGTTTTTGTGGGCTTGCCTAACACTCAATCCCAGCGATCTCTTATGGATAGAGCCGGAACAATTGCCCTGGTGACATCGGATTTGTGAAGAATGTAGGTGAGAGACTACATTCACCGGAGACACTCCCTGCTCACTTGTATTCTCTTAGGATTGATGAAAATTACCCGAAGGTCATTCGTTCAGAAAACTACCTTGGCATCGATCGGCATGTTGGTCGCGGACACAGCAAAAGCAAATCAAACCCATACTGGGGAGAATCCCATGAAACGCTCTGACTCGATTCTTTGGTACGATCAGCCAGCCTCATCATTCAATGAAGCTCTACCGCTGGGAAATGGTCGCCTCGGAGCAATGATCTACGGAGGAATGTCCCGGGAAAGACTTTCCCTGAATGAGGATACGCTCTGGGCCGGAGAGAGAGCCCCTTCGCCCTCACTGGAGGCCCAAACAGCGCTGCGTCAGGCCCGCTCCGCAATCGCTTCCGGAGATTATGAGGGTGCTCAACGCATCATCGATGAAAAGATACTCACCCAGTTCAACCAGCCCTATCTCCCCGCCGGGGATTTGATCATCGAGCGAGAGAACACTGGAAAGGCCAGTGGCTATCGCCGCTCGCTGGATTTGGCTTCGGGTATTTCCAGCTCGGAGTGGACGGTGGACGGAAACTCTTTCAACGAGGAATGTTTCATCTCTGCCGTCGATCAGGTCATCGTGGTGAGACTGGAAACTAAAATTCCCTCCACCGTGCGACTATCCCTCGACTGTCAGTTGAGGAACCGAATCTCGCCGACGATCAATGGTCTTGATTTGGAAAGTGAGGTGCCCGTGTTTGTGGGCAGCTCAAGCGAAGGGGTCCGATATGCAGCATCGGGCGCATCAATTCCTCGTCGTCATTACATAGGACTCAGGGTGATTGCACCGGGTGCCGAAGTTTCAACGGAAGGGTCATCCGTGAAGATCGGGAATGCCCATGAGGTGCTGATTTACATCGCGATTGAAACAACCCACCGGAGCAAAACCCCCGCCGCATTGGTGAATTCCAGATTGAAGCAAGCACTCCAAAAACCTTTTGCCCAAGTGAAAGCGGATCACGTATCCGACCATGCCAAGCTCTTTCAGCGGGTTCGACTGGAACTTGGTTCGCCTCACAACGATCTCTCCAACCTCACTACGGATCAGCGCCTTCAGAGAAAGCAATCGGGTCAGCCTGATCTGGGTCTGGAGATCCTCCTCTTTGACTATGGCCGGTATTTGTTGGTTGCCAGCAGCCGGCCCGGCAGTCAGCCGGCAAATCTGCAGGGTATATGGAACGACCAACTGCATCCCCCCTGGTGGTCGAATTGGACCATGAATATCAACCTCCAGATGAATTATTGGCCTGCGGAAGTCTGCAACCTCTCGGAGTGTCATGAGCCGCTTTTTGATTTGATCGATGAGCTCCGAAAGAGCGGCGAGAAGACGGCATCGGTTCATTACGGGTGCCGGGGATGGGTGGCTCATCACATGACGGATTTGTTGCATCAGACCACCCCGATTGCGGGGCACGCCCGCTATGCATTCTGGCCGATGGCCGGCGCGTGGCTTTCCCGTCATCTTTGGGATCACTACTTGTTTTCACAGGATAAAGTTTTTTTGAAAGAACGTGCCTGGCCGGTGATGCGGTGTGCAGCGGAATTTCTTCTCGATTGGCTTGTTGAGACCCCATCTGGCGAACTGACCACGTCCCCCTCAACCTCTCCGGAAAATAGTTATGTGAATGAATCGGGCCATCGCTGTGCGGTCTGCACAGGATCGGCCATGGATCTCTCGATCACCCGTGACCTATTTTCGCACTGCCTCGAGGCCTCCCACTACCTGGGTGGCGTGGATCCTGATCTCTGCAACAGGATGGCTCAGGCTCTCGGGAAGCTCCCCCCACTCCGCATCGGCAGCAAAGGTCAGATTATGGAGTGGAACAAGGATTGGCAGGAGTATGAGCCCACCCACCGGCATGTCTCTCATCTTTACGGACTTCACCCCGGTGAGGAGATCACTCCTCATGGGACTCCTGAATTGGCTGAAGCCGCCCGTCAATCCCTGCAGCTCAGGGGAGACTCGGGGACCGGTTGGTCCCTTGCCTGGAAAATGAATCTGTACGCCCGTTTGGGTGATGGCGATCAAGCCCATCGGTTCATCTCCAATCTCTTTCACCGAGTCGATCCCTCCGTCACCGCCACAGCCGATGCTGGAGGCGGGCTCTACCCGAACTTGCTGGATGCCTGCCCTCCGTTTCAGATCGATGGTAATTTTGGTTACACGGCTGGAGTTGCGGAAATGTTACTGCAGAGCCATACGGGAGAAATTCACCTTCTCCCGGCGCTACCCTCGGCATGGCCCAGCGGCTCCATCCGTGGTCTCCGTGCCAGAGGCGGAACCGAAGTTGCTCTGGAATGGAGTGATGGCAAGCTGGAGCGTGTCACGATCAAGAATGCGTCCAACAGAGATGTTGTTTTGCGATACAAGAATCACACACTCCACCTTGCACTACCTGTGGGTGAGAGCGTGGAAATTCAGGCTGCAAGATTTGCTTAGGAAACTCATTTATCCAGTTATCCACTAGTGATTCTCGTGTACTTACCGAAATCGGCATCACCGGATCAAAGGTTGGAACTAATACGCGTTCATTTTGCAAACTGAAAGACGCGTAACTCGTCGATGCTTGGATTCTTCCCGGCAAGGATGCTTACCCGAAGATGCCGGTACGGCTCTCCCTTGAAATTCAGACGTGAGAGATCGGATATCGAATCCGGTGATGTTGGAACAGCCGTGGTCTCATCCCCGATTTTTGTCCAATCGATACCATTCTCGGAACCCTCCAGGATATATCGGTATGTTTTTGAACTTCCCTCCCAGACAATCTCAACGATCCCAAGCGGCACCGGTTTGCCAAGGTCAATCGTAAGCCATGGAGAGGGTTGCCCGGGCTCCAGCTTCCCTGCCGCCCTCCAAGCTGTCTCGACATCACCATCCGTGGCCATGGAAGCAGCTGTCTCATTGCTACTGGAACTGGAAGCTGTCGCAGGAGCTTTATAAGCGATATTCCCGACGTTCTTGGCGGCAAGATCACACGGAGGATTTTCTTGGGGAACCACAAACGGTGTTTTTGAGTCAACGAACTCTCCAGTCCGGATAACCTCACGACTTGCAGTATCGACAATGAGAGAGACATGCTCAGGAGACGCCCCCTCGGCATCAAAAACAACGATGTCATTGGTTCCATCCCTTAACCACGGCTCCGGTATGTAGAGTGAGTCAACGTGAATCTTTTCTGGGTAGCGACCAAGACTGTGCCCATTCACCCATATCATACCCCTCGAGAGTCCCGTCCATTTTACACGCAGGATCGGATAAATCCCAGTCTCCTTGGGAGCAATAGCCGTGAATGTGGACCTGTAGAATGCTGGCTCCCTACTGGCTTCCGTGAACGGCGCCCATGCTTTCAGGGATTCTGGTTTCATCCAGAGTGTCTCATCCAAACCGGGACCACCATGCATTCTCCATCCCGTCACGGGAAGGTGCTGACCATCAAAGTCGATGCTCACTTCTCCAAGAATCCCCTTTGGGTCCAATGCCGCAGGTGTCTTGCAATATCCGAATCCCTTGTTGCGCCCGGCATGCGTCACAAAGACAGCGAGCAGGTTTTTACCCGATCTGAGGTCCACAGGATAACTTGTGCCCTTGCCTGATACCGACTTCCCGTTCAGAAAAACGGAGATCATATCAGCCCCCTTGATATTGAGAGTGCCGTGACCGGAAGAGGGCGCATTCACAACCGCACGATACCAGGCGAAGGAACCATTATCACCATCGGCTCCCATCTGCTGGGGCTGCTCGGAGCCAAACCAATGACTGTCATCGAACGAGGGATCCACAGGAGCCGTGGAGGGACGTGTCTGCCAAGGAGAGAGTGCAGGAGGTTTGGTGCTCTCCAGTCCTTTCTCCGAAGACGCTGCGAAATGCCACTCCACCGCCTTTTTCCCTGATGCACCATACACCGCCACCTGACCGCACGAGGGCTGGTTCATAAAACGCTCATAAGTAACCTGCGGCGTTCCATCTTTCATCACGAGATCCCTGACAAACGCAGGCCCAAAAACAAGGAACTGCTGATCCTGATTCCCAAGTCGCCAGGTACGCAGTGAAAGATCCTGAGGAATTACCAGAATCCTCAGAGAACCTCCAGCAACCATTTCCTCGGAGATCGAATCAGAAGAGACGGTAAAACTGAGCTTTTTCCTCTCAGAAGTTGATACCGTTACATTCCCCTCCTGACCGGGAAGACCATAGAAAACGACCGTGGTAATCCCTTCATTTCTGGCAACACAGAGAATGGGTAGGGTCGAGTCCTCAATGACTTGATCTTTTCCAAGGATTACACCGCGAGGAAGAGCCACTGATGAGTTGCGAGCCATTCTCAAAGAACCTCCATTCGCCAGGGTAGCATTTGCCTCTTCACTATTACTTTTATTTCTTAAGAAGAGGAGTGTGCCGGCAGCACTTTTTCTAGCTCCGAGGACTTGGATATCCGTTCCTGTGCCGGCATGAATGTTTTCAGCATGCGCACTAGTGCTACTGGCAATGATTTCGGGAAAGCTTTGTGCCAGAAGATTGGCACGCTTCATGGCATAATAGCTGGGACGAAGATCACCAGCCTGGCCTATTGCGGCACCGAAATCGTAACTCGAGCCCGTGCTGTTGTCGCTCCAAGAGTCGAAATTGCTTCCACCATGAAGCATGTAGAAATTATGACCACCTCCGCCGTGGGCAAGAATAGCCCAGTTGGCTTTGTCAATGGCATGGAGCTTCTTGTCGGGAGGATTTCCGTAGAGATCGAACCATCCCGCCCAGAACTCCGTGCTCATCCAGGGGTTTTTGCGCTGGGTAGGATCAATGTCCGGAGGGGAAGGATTGCCTCCGTGATTGAGACCACTAAAGAACCAAGGAATCTCGATACGGTGCTTAATCACCTGCTCCTTGAGATGGGTGAAGTAGGGGTCGTTCTCCACGACGCCCCAACCAAGCGGATGCTCGTTCTCGATCTGCATCAGGACAACATTTCCTCCCTTGCTGATCTGGTGCTTCTCCACCATTGGGAGGATTTTATCGTACCAATGATCGTTCCACTTCAGGAACTCAGGATCCGCGGTCCGGAGATTCATGCTCGGTTTGAAGCGAAGCCAGAGCGGCCATCCACCGGACTCCCACTCCGCACAGACATAAGGACCTATGCGGACAAAAGCTGTCAGCCCTAATTCCTGTTCCAGATTCAGGAATTTTTCAAAATCACCATCCCCACTAAAATTCCATTCATTTTCCCGAGGCTCCTGATAATTCCAGAAGACATAGCTCTCAACGTTCACGAAGTCCGCATTTTTGCCCCGCATGAGCCTGTCACGCCAAAGCTCGTTAGGAACACGCGCAAAGTGGATCGTTCCCGAAGAGAAATACTTTCGCTGGCCATTGATCAGAAACCCGGAGCCGTCATAGCCGATCGATTTGGAGGCTTCTTCCAAAGGCGGATAGATCTGATCATTATGTACCCCTTTCTGCGTGACAGGGATGACGACTGCAGGTGCCGGTGCATTGGTCTTTAAGGTCTCGGCACTTGCCAAAGACAAGATTCCGAAAACAAGAAAGAGGAAGAATTGATTCAAGGGGGAAAAAGATTTTTACGGACTTACCTAACCATCGATCTCAGCAATCTCTTCGGGAGAGAGTTTGAGATCCCCACCATGAGTCAGGCCATCCACTTGGGAGGCGTTGCGCGCTCCGACGATCGCCCCGGTGACTTCCGGTTTGCGGAGCACCCAGGCAAGAGCCGCTTCGGCGGCCGTGCGACCATGACGGGCCCCAACGGTCCTGAGGCGCTCGGCCAGTGCTAGATTATCGGTGAGTTTTGGTTCCTGGAACATGGGGCTGTTTCGGCGCCAGTCCCCCTCGGGAAGATTGGCAACGCGCTCTTTCGTCATCCCTCCAGTGAGAAGTCCCGATCCCATGGGCGAATAGACAATGGTGCCGACGCCATGAGCTCCGCACCAAGTGAGCTGATCATTCTCCACATCACGCTTCACCAGTGAATAGGGAGGCTGGAGCGAAGTAATGGGAGCTATCTTGCTCAAGGCCTCCATCTCCTCGCTACTCGCGTTTGAAACGCCGATCCATCGGAGCTTTCCCTCCTCTTTGAGCTTTGCCATTTCGGCCCATCCCTCGAGCGTTTCCTCAAGTTCATCGGCCGTCCAATGAATCTGGTAGAGATCGATAGACTCCACTCCGAGGCGACGGAGGCTGGCCTCCACCTCGCGACGGATCGAGTCGGCGCGCAGCGAATAGTCAATCGTACCCTGATCATCCCAGAGCATCCCGCATTTGGTGAAGACATAGGGGCGAGCGCCTTTCCAGTCGGCGAGGGCCTTACGAACTACCTCCTCGGAATGACCAAGACCATAGACGGCAGCCGTATCGATCCAGTTAATTCCGAGTTCCAGGGCACGATGAATGGCGGCGATCGAGTCGTTGTCAGACTGCGGTCCCCATCCGAATTTCCATTCCCCTCCGACGGCCCAAGCTCCGAAGCCAAGTGGGGTGATCTTCAAGTCGCTGTTACCAAGGATACGTGTCTGCATGGTGATGATTGGGTTGGTTGTGAAATAGGAATTAATCGTGTGAAAAAGTGCTGCTTGGAAAAGTAAAAGCCGAAGCGGGCAATTAGTCGACTCGCTTGAAAACCCTTTGGCCCTCCTTATTCAGAGTTACCGACCAGACATCGGTCTGGTCTTTCCAGGCGATCGTGAGACGGGTCTTGTCCTCATTCCAGGAGGTCGTGGGAAGTTCCTGCCCCTTGAGATGCGGGTAAAGCAGCATCAGGAAATTGGGCTCCACACTGCGGGAGCCAACGACAACCTGTGTCCCCATTCCCATCGAGCGCCCGGTGAACTGATGGGAGTCATCCGTCTTCTTATACTCGATGGTGGAGACCATAGGGATGGGCTGAATCGTGGGCAGATCAGGCACCGCGATATCAAGGGTGCGGAGAAGAAGGAGTCGATCTCCCTCCTTGGGTACCAAGCCGGTGGTGCCTTGGAATCCATTTTTCAGGGCAGGCTTCTCACGATGCGTTGTTTCATCGCCCAGAAGAATATCTCTGCCATCGATCGATACGGCGGCAATCTCAGGTGACATATTCATCCGCCACTCATAGAGATGCTCGGTGTCATCCTTGCAGATATCGTCAGCTACCAGGACATAGGGATGCTTCCCACGTCCGAGGATCACGGTGCGGAAGGCTTTTTTGACGGGATACCACGGGGTTCTGATCACCCATCCATCCTCGTCATCCCACATCCGCGGATCTCCATGGGCTCGATCAGCAAATCCTTGGTAGTAAGGAAGCACCTTGGGCGAGGTATCCGGCTCCCACTTGGAGAGCGGGATCCGTGACTGCAGTCTCTCTGCCGCCTCGGTAAAGCTGCCGAGCTGACGCTTCTCAAGCGACTCTTTCGACTCGGTGAAGCTGGATTTCATCCACATCCAGTCCCAGCAGTACTTGGCATCGATAACGGCCTTGGTCTCCTTAGGGGTTTCCTTCAAATCAACCCAGTCACCCGGAGTGGCAAAGAATCCCTGCCCACGCCCGTCGATGGTCACCACATTCATGAACTTCGACTCGGTATCACGGTAACCAACGGAAGCCCAAGGGCGTCCGAGGGCCGCCAAGGTAAACTGCCCGCGATCAGGGTGATCATGGTTGGCAAAGGTTGTGTCATTCCGGCAATCGACATGGAGATTCAGATCGTTCGTCCCCCATCCCGTCCGGGTGTAAAGAGATCCTCGTTCCTTGTCATAAAAGGTCAGTCCGCCACCAACCATGGCGGCAGCCTCTTTTTGGGCCTTATCGCGCGTGTCATAATCAGATGGGACTGCAGGGGTTAACCACTGGGCCTCGTTACCGTCACGCACGATTGCCGACCAGTCCCTTGCCTGAACCAAGGGATGATTGCGGTAGATGAAATCAACTCCCGCCGAATCCGGATAAAAGTATTTCTGCACTTCGAGCAGTCCGAGGTTCGGAGGAAAATTCGCAAGGTCACTCGAGGACTGCCACTCCCCGCCAAATGGCTGCATTGACTGCACAAGCCAAGACTCGGTCTGCTTTCGATAATGGGGATGGGTAAAGAGATTCTTTCCACGGTTGGCGAAGGCAATCATCGGAGCACTGAGATGCCCGTATCCCGCGGTCTGGTAGCCGATTCCCTCCTTGCCCGAACCCATCGGGTCGATCCCGTAGGTGATGTAATCGCGGAAGACCTCATAAATGCGGTCCCGTCCGCGTGGGTCGTCTCCCTTCTCCCCCTCGATTGCGAACATGCAGAGGGCATAGGATTTGTCCAAGCCGATATGGTTCCAGTTCCGCCAGTGAGCAGGCAGATCCATTCCGAGGGTGTATTTACCGGCAGTGGCACGGACGATCAGGGAGCGAAGGATCTCCCTCTGCTCCGGGGTCATCCATTTCCAGGCCCAGTCGTAGCCGAAGGCGATCTCGCTCGGGACCAACTCGCGGGTCGAGTACCAATGAAACTCATGACGCGGCCTCTTGTTCGCCTCATCGACTTTTGGCGAGATATAAACGGCGTAATTGGCAATGGCGGTGGCGACTTCCTTTCCAGCCTTCTGGTCATCCTCGATCAGGGCGAGCAGGGCCTTTGCCTCCAGACCAACAAGGAGAGGATTGCGCGTTCCCCACTTCGTCGCTGGTTTGCGTCCCGGCACATCACTCCTCAAACCAGTTCCAGGTGGCGTGTAATCCAGGGGGCTCTCCTTGTAAGCCATCTTGAATTTCCCTGGATCCCCTGTGAGCAGCGCCGCGTAGCATTGCCCCTCCCATGTGGCGGGATTCCCGATCCCTTTGGCCACTTGATCGCGCAGGGTTGAAAGTGTTGCTTTACCCGCCTCGTTTAAAGCGAGTTCCTTTCGCAGACGGGGAAGATCTTCCTCTGCAAAAAGGATTCGGGGATGCTCTCCAGCCGTTGGAACATGGAAGAGGCGATCCTTGGCAAATCCTTTTTCATCTGGTGCCCAAGGGACATCCGGAGACGGGGGAAAGTTCATCGCGCCATTGAGGGCACGCTCAACCTTCTCGGAAGGCATGACAGGATCGATATCTCCAACCCTTTTCTCCTGTGCGGAAATCGGGCATGTCTGCAAAACCAACGTGGCAATCGCCACATGGAGTCCACAGTAAATTCGTCCGATGTTCATGCGCGTTGGGAGGAACTCAATGAGCTGCAGGTTGTGATGTGGGCTTTGGCGACGGCTTGCCCCGCGGCTCCCATGCCGAAGTAGGTGACATAACGAGAGTGGGCTCTCCGGTCAGATAGCCGTTTTTGGCCAGGAAGCGGTCGATCGTAATGAGGGTATCCACCACTTGCTGCTCGCTGGCCGTGTATTTGGGCAGAATGAATGCATGGCGTGCACCCGGAATCAGGACCAACTCCACAGGCACACCAGCCGCCTTGAGGGCATCGGCAAACTTCCGGGACTGCTCGGGAGTGACCACAAAGTCGTCCAACCCATGCATCACCAGGGCGGGAGCCGACTTCGTAGAGACAAACGCCATGGGCGAAACCGACTTTGCAACCGCTATCTGCTCAGGTGTCGGGACGATCGCTTCGGGAGTGGGCTTCCTCTCCATAGCCGCACCTTTCTGAATCAACCGGAACCAAGAGTTGGTGTTTCCCTCGCCGGGCCCCATCTCGACGATCGGGTTGCAGGGAATCATGAGGTTTGCTGCCGAGGAGACACCGTTTGCATCCTGAGGATCCGGGATGGTTCCGAGACAGGCGGCAAGATGACCGCCGGCAGAATCACCGAGCACAGCGATCTTCTCTGGATCGATACCGTAGTCACAGGCATGGGATCGCAGGTAGCGCATGGCCGCCCTGCAATCGGAGACTATCTCAGGAATTCCCACGCCGTTGGTCTCCTTCTGGATTCCCCGATAATCGATGCTGAAGGAGGGGATTCCTCGGGAAGCATAATACTTTGCTGCAGGGTAGAACATGGAGGCACCGGGCGCATGCCAGGCTCCTCCATGGATCAGAACCAGTGTGGGTCGCTTCTCTCCCTGCTTCGGATCCTTGGGCAGGAAAGGAACGATCACTTGAATCGTCGAATCGTTGGTTCCATAGACAACGGGAGCGGGAACACCGTTCGTATCGAGCAATTCGGTCATCGTCACCGCTTGAACCGAGACGGAGCTAAGGAGGGACAGGGAGGCGAGTAGTGGGAGGTATTTTTTCATGGGGGTTGTCATGTAATGTATCGGGGGCAAAACTTTAGCGAGAGACTAAGGAAAAATCGGCGGGCCTCAATGTGCGACTCTCACCGGCTTTCAGTTCCAGAGATATTTTTCCTCCGTTCCAAGAGATCTCGGTTTTTCCAGCGTTCTTGGAAGAAATCACCGCCTGGGTCAGCTTTCCATCCTTCCAGCTGAGATCGATGACATAGCCCCCTCTAGCCCTCAGACCGTTGACTGATCCCGAGGACCAGACTTGGGGAAGGGCCGGCAAGAGATTGATCCCGCTCTCGTGACTCTGAAGAAGCATTTCGGCACTCGCCGCCGTGATTCCGAAATTGCCGTCCATCTGCATGGGAGGATGATTCCCGAAAAGATTCGGGCAGGTGGTTGCGAGAAATCCCCGGATCTGACTCTCGGCGGCATTCCCATCATGAAGCCTTGCGTAGAGGGCGCATCGCCAAGCAAAAGACCACTCCCTGACATCCCCGAGCGCACCTCGACTCTTGAGTGAGACGGCAGACGCCTCGGCCAATTTCGGAGTCAACCCCACACTAATCTGACGTCCCGGGTAGAGCGCGAAAAGGTGGGAGGTATGGCGATGGTGATCCACCGGGGTATCCTCGATCTGCATTTCTCCCGGATCGACACCCATCATCAGCAAACTTCGGTTGATCCAAGGTACCAGCGAAGGATTCTTTGATGATTGAGCATTAAGAAGTGAGAGCACTGGGTTGCGCTGCAACCCCTCTGAAAAACAGGGCTGTAAGGCGAGGGAGGGGCCTTGGATCAAGGCATTCAACCCCTCGGCCAAGGGAACAGGATCCTGAGGAGACGCGGCAATCCGAGCCTTCAACGCCTCCGGGAACGACTGCCAGACAAAGGCAGCAGGGGAACCCGGTTTCGCCGTGCGGAGCTTCTCGGAGAATTTCAGGGCGGATTTTTTCAATTCCTTGGAGGGATCCACCGTAGCTGTGGCTTTCTCATGCATCCACTCGAGGAGTTGCCCCCAGCTTCCGATTCCTGGAACCGCGAGCTTGTCCCGCATGGTGTCAATTTTGTCACGGAATTCCTTGTCAACACCCAGATCATCGGCCGCCTGCACCGTGTTGTTGAAGAGATCCCAGACGATCTCCTGGCTGTAGTTGACACCGTCCTCGGTGGGACCGTGCTCCGGCGACCATCCGTCGGGAACCACCAGTCTGCCATCGGGCAATGACTTCAGGTGATCTGCCCAAAATTCGCAGACCTCCTTCATCACAGGGTAGGCCGTGTCGCGCAGATACTGTTTGTCTCCCCCGAAGGCATAATGCTCCCAGAAATGAAGCGCGTACCAGGCATTCGCTGTCTTGTCCCACTTGAAGGTCATGCCACCCTGCAGGTTATGCCCGGTCTTGACGGCCCATCCGCGGGTAGAAAGCTTCCCGTCGGGAGTGCCGACACCGCGATCTTTCAGGGTCACCTCCCGCCAGCAGGGAAGCTGGCTCCGAATCATATCGAACAGTGGAAGGTGACATTCGGGCAGATTGGCCACCTCCACCGGCCAGTAGTTCATCTGAACGTTGATGTTGGCATGGTAATCGCAGTGCCACGGCGGAACATCAGTGTCATTCCAGAGACCCTGAAGATTGGCGGGCAATCCGCCGGGCCTTGAACACGAGATCATGAGATAACGACCGTATTGGAAAAGCAGTGCCTCCATCTCTGGGTCGGTGACTTTGGAAGCCTCCAAACGGCGCTTGTCAGTCGGGAGGTCGCGTTGCTGGGGAGTTGACTCACCAAACGAGAGCTTCACCCGGTCAAAGAGTTCGCGGAAGTCCGCCTCCTGCTCCGAAACCAACGCGCTGAAACCGGTTTTCCGGGCCTTGTCGATCCGAGCAGAGACCGTGGCATGGGGATCCTCACCGCGGAATCCCTTGGTGGAATCAGGCGCGTAGTTGGTCCCGGCGGCTATGAGGAGATCGAGGGCATCGCACCCTTGGAACACCAACTCCCCTTCACGGACCTCCACTCGCCCACCCCTTGCTGTCACGGCCACCTGAACTTCGTAAACCATCCCGTTATGCACGGTGCCCCGCAGGGTCACCAGTCCATCAGCAACCGTAACCGTGGCTTTGCGAAGATCGGCCAACGGATCCGGGGCATTGGGGTCCCATGGGTTGCCCGAGGAGGTCTTGGAGGAAGACTCCTCCCTCAGGACAGGCTTGGGAAGCGCTTTCATTCCATCCCACAGTCTGATGCTACCGCTGCAGCTTCCGGGCTTGTCCGCAGCGAAACGAGCCGCAATGACTCCTGCCGGATGACTGGCCACATAGGTGCGGTGGAAAGTCACGCCATCCTGGGTGTAAGTAACGGTGGAGCGGGCGGTGGAAAGATCCAACTCCCGGCGATAACCACTCACGGGATTCGTGGAACCGATCGAGACCGTCAGATCGGCTAGTGAGAGGTAGTTGCCGTAACCTTTCGGATCGTCACCGCCAGGAGAGCCCACAGCTCCTGACCAGAGGCTCAGTTCATTGAGACGGAGCAGTTCGCGGGGCACCTCGCCGGTGATCAGGGCCCCAAGGCTCCCGTTACCGATCGGAAGAGCCTCATTGATATAGGTGCTCCATCGGAAGTGCCAACCCTCGTTCAAAGGCTTAGCCGGATGATCATACCATAGGTTCAATGGACCGGGTGTCATCGTCTGTGGATTCTCTCCTCGTAGATATTGAGATCCAGTCAGGAACAAGATACCTGCGCTGAAAATCACGAGATAGGTTTTCATCACTTTTTAAAATTGGGTCGGGGTTATTTACCCGCAGTTTTCAATCCCAGAACTTCGCCGCCATTGCGTGACATGGAGACGACAGAGCGGCCATCCTTACCGTTCTTTAACGCAATGAGATCCGTGTCTTTCCCTACCTTAAGGGTTACATTGTCACCCTTATCATTCCAGGTAGTTTCGGGAATTGGGTCTCCGTAGCGCAGAGGATATAGTAAGATCCGGAAATCCGGCGAGACAGCACGGCTCGCGATCACAAGACGCTTATCAAGCCCGAAGCTACGGGAACCGGCGAGTGCACCCTTGGCGTCGGGGGTGATGGTATCTTTCCTCTCGAAGGTCTCCAAACGGAAGGATGGCTTGGTGGTACAATCCTTGGCCTTGGCGGGGACGTTGGCATTGAGAACCCTCACGAGGAGAAGCCTGTCGCCTTTTTTGGGCTTGGGCTGACCGTTCCCATCACGATTCACGGAGGCATCGCAGAGCATGATGTCATTGCCGTTGATGGAGACAACATCGGTATTTTCTCCGGTCTGCATCACCCACTCGTAGAGATGCTCTGCGGGAGTCTTGCCAGAATCCTTCTGGATGTCATCGATGATGAGCGAGTAGGGATGATCACCACGGGCCATTAATAGGGTGCGGAACGCCTTCTTGACGGGATTGAACGGCAACCGCACCGGCCACCCATCCTCATCCCACATGCGGGGCCCGCCGGCTTTGTCCTCAAAGCCTTTCCAATGGGCAACAACCGAAGGACGCGGATCCTTCTCAAACGGGCCGTTGCCATAAACTTTCCGGAAGTCCTCCCAACTCTGCTTGTAGGAGTCCCAGCGCGGGAATTGGTAACGGCCCTGCATCTTGGCATCGCCGGTTGCTGCCTCCTTGGGCCACCACCAGTCGTAGGCATCCTTCGTGTCGCAGGCGGCGATCAGGAAATCTTTCGAGTCGGCAAGCCCCAACCACTTTCCGGGTCCACCCCAAAATCCCTGGCCCTTCCCGTCGATTAGGATGCCGTTGTGGTGACGGGTCTCGGGGGAGCGGAAGTTCTCCTTGGCCCATCGACGTCCCATGGCAGAGAGAGTAAAACCTCCGCGATCGGCATGCTCGTGGCTTGAACCAACCGAATCGGTACGGCACTCCATCTCGATGAACAGGGCATTGGTGTCCCAAGAGGACCGGGAATAAAGAGAGCTGCGGATCGGATCAAAATATGTCAGAGGTGCCTGGAGCGAAGCAGCGGTATTCGCAGCGGAGGTATCGGCAGCCCACAGGAGCGGCTCAATCATGTGTAGCTTGTCCTTAGCGGCATCCTGGCCTCCTGCAAAACGTGCTTTTCCGAGCAGGAAGTCGATCGCCGGGTCATTCGGATAAAATGTCTTCCACATCAGCAGGGTCGGAAGCGAGGGGCCGGTAACCGCACCATCCCCATGGCTAGTCCACTCCGTGCCGTTAGGCTCCATGGCCGCAAGATACCAGTCGGGCATTGAGCGGTGATGATCCTGCGTGAGCAGGTTGTCCCCGCGACGGCTTGCGGCGACAAAGAAAGGATTTGCCCAGACGAGACCGAACTGAGTGTATCCGACCGCCTCCGTGGAGCATCCCTTAGGGGTGACCCCGTAGGTCAAGTAGTCGCGCGCAATGTCCACGCCCATCTTGTAGACTCGGGGATCATAACCCTTCTCACCCTCTATGGAGAGTGCAAGAAGCGGTTGGCCAAGACCTACGGCACACCAGTTCCAGTTACGGAAATGATGCGGGAGGCGCGCACCCATCCAGAGTTTTCCAGCCGTGGCCTCTGCGATCACCATGCGGACCGCGTCCCGCTGCGCCTCGTCCATGAAAGGATGGGCGAAGTCATAGGCATATCCGAGTGCATGGTAGCCCATCGCGTCGCGCATGCCCTGCGCGGAGCCATTCGATCCCGTTACAGGTCCGGTGACCTTGGCCCTCCAGACATCGTCGTTGAGGGGAGCCTTCAGGGAGGCGTCCAAAATGGGCTTGATGATCCCGACGTAGGTGGTCAGCGCTGTGGCGACTTTCTTGCCACGCTCCTGATCCTGTGTCAGCCAGGCATCGAAGGCTTCCCAGACCAGGACATCGAGGAAGGGTTGGTAATGCCCCACTCCGGGAGGCAATCCGCCGTGCTCCTTCATCAATGCCTGGACCTTCGCCTGATCACCGGATGCGAGGGCATTATAAAAATCCCCAGTCCAGTTCTTCGGATCATGAAGCGCCCCCTTGAGACGGTCCTGCAGATTTGCAAACAGGGCACGGCCCATGTCCGTGTTTTTGAGGCGGTTCTCAAGATCAGCCCGCTCGTCGGGGCTGGTCAGAATGCGGGGGTGAACTCCCGGCGCGGGAACTTTGCCAAGCTTAGCCGAATCAAAGCCATCAGCCCGCTCCCCGACGGGGGACTTGGGTGAGGGAGGATAGGGATAAGCACCGTTCAGCACCTCCTCCGCGGAGAGCTCTCCGGGCAGGTGAGCGGGCACCGCGTTGGAGGATGAGTCGATGGAGGTTGCCCAGGCTCGACACACGCCCGTCACAGCAACTGCGGCAATTAAGAAACAAAACCGAAAGGGGAGTTTTTCATTCATGGGGAATGTAAACGACTATCTTCATAACGTCTTTTCGAGAAGCGAAGAAATATCCCATGCAGGGGCGAAGTAGCTAAAAAGTCGTTGAGGTTGCTTCCAGTCCACTCATCCGTTAATTCGAAAGGATGTGGCATCTCTCGCTCCCTTGGTGGGAATTCGTTCTTCGCGGCCTGATCGTTTACCTTTTCCTGATTCTAATCCTGCGTCTCACAGGAAAGCGGCAGATCGGGCAGATGAGCCCCTTCGATCTTGTGCTCCTGCTGGTGTTGAGTAATGCGGTGCAGAACTCCATGAATGGAGGGGACAACTCGGTCGCCGCCGGACTCATCCTCTCGATCACTCTTGTTGCAGCGAACTGGATCACGGGTTACATCACTTACCGGAGTAAGGCGGCAGAACGGCTCATCGAAGGATCCCCCCAGGTTCTCCTCCATAACGGGAAGATTTATGAGAGAGCACTTAACGACGCCCAACTCACACGAGAGGAGCTGATGTCCGCACTTCGCTCGGAGGGCTTCTCTGACTTTGGGGATGTTCGTGCGGCTATTCTTGAAAATGATGGTTCCATCAGTGTCATTCCCAATAATCAGTCACGGCAGTGAACTCACCCTCTTCCTTTCCGATGCTCCGTTTCCTGCGTAAGGAGTGGGTCCTCTTCACGAGTTACGCAACCATGGTTGCCTTCCTGAGGTTTGGGAAGGCATGGCTTGGAACCAATCCTGGCTTGGGATTTGGGTGGATTCTCTTTCTTTGGCTCTTCGCTGCGATGCTCTCCTCCTCCTTCGCCGTGGTGCGGCACGCGGATCATCTGGCTGAGAAATTGAAGGAGCCACTCGGAACCCTGATCCTGACACTCGCGGTCACCAGCATCGAGGTGATGATGATCTCGGCCCTCATGCTCAATGGTGATAACCCCGCACTGGCTCGCGACACCATGTTCTCCGTGGTCATGGTCGTCTTGGGTGGGCTGCTTGGACTTGCTCTTCTGATCGGAGGGCTGAAATTCGGAGAGCAGAACTTCAACCTCAAAGGAGTGAATTCCTTTCTGGGTCTGATTCTCCCGCTCTCCTTGCTCTGTCTCGTTCTTCCCAACTTTACCAAGACGGGTGGTGACGGGATGTTCTCCCCACTTCATGCCGTCTGCCTGATGCTTCTCTCACTGATCATTTACGGAGTCTTTCTTGCCGTTCAGACAAGCAGGCACAGGGAGTTCTTCAACGAAGCGGGATGGAGTCCTTCGGATTCAGGGCCCGATGAACATCGCGGATCGATTGGTGCAGAATCCCTCTTGTTGATCCTTCACCTCATCCCGATCGTCCTTCTCTCCAAGCAGATGGCTCATCTGCTTGATTACCGTGTCAACCGGGGAGGACTTCCCCTGGAGATTGTTGGGCTCATTGTTGCGATTCTGATCCTGGCTCCCGAGGGACTGGCAGCGATCCAGTCAGCCTCACGGAACCAAATGCAGCGTTCCGTGAATGTCCTTCTCGGATCCGTTCTTGCAACCATCAGCCTCACCGTTCCTGCAGCCCTCGCGATCAGCCTGATCTACGGAAAACCCCTCTTACTCGGACTCTCTCCCTCTTATATGACCTTGCTAGCGGTCACGCTGGGAAGTTGCATCATCACCTTCGGCCAGGGGCAGACAAATATCCTACAAGGTTTCGTACATCTCCTGCTCTTTGTCGCTTACATCGTCCTGATGTTTGACTAGGACGCGCGTCGAGAGCTTATCATTGGGAAGATTCGTACCTTACCGAGACTCCGACCCACTCCGTCTTCGGGAGGATGAATTTCCGGATCGTGACGTCGATCCATCGTAGATGAAATTCCGCGAGTAATGCCGTAGCCAAATCATCGGCAAGAGACTCGATCAGCTTGCGCGGGCGATTTTCAGAAATTTCCGAGGCCCTCAGACTCA